>Ga0105046_10004621_pt1 | contig 21882 bp, 22 predicted proteins | sample MAT03_FD_78385 | JGI IMG/M metagenome (GOLD analysis project Ga0105046, IMG submission 78385) | Freshwater microbial communities from Lake Fryxell liftoff mats and glacier meltwater in Antarctica - MAT-03 (megahit assembly) | ecosystem: Environmental > Aquatic > Freshwater > Ice > Liftoff...
CGAAGGACGGCAAACTGACCATCGCCGAGCTGGTGCCGGCGGTGGTGATGTGGAACCGCGGACCTCTCGCCCATCTTGCGGGACATCCGCTGGACGATGCGCGCACGACCGTGGTGGTCGGCGACGTCGGCGAACTGCTGCGCGCTGGTCGGGCGACCTACGACCAAATCCTCCTCGATGTCGACAACGGACCACGCGGCCTGACCAGTGATGATAACCAGTGGCTGTACGGCCGTGCCGGTCTGACCCACGCATTCCGCGCCCTGCGCCCCGGCGGTGTCCTGGCAGTGTGGTCGGCGGTGATCGACCACGCCTTCACCACCCGGCTGGCCGACCTGGGATTCCAGGTCATCTGCGAGCGGCCGCCGGCGCACGGCGCGCGTGGCCGCCGCCATGTCGTGTGGCTGGCGACTAGGCCGGCGTCGCCTATCCTGCGCAGGCATGACCCCCATCGCAAAACGCCAGGCGATCATCGAGATCCTGACGCTGATAGCCAAGATCAACGACGAGCCCGAGGGCAAGCGCTTCGGCGCCCGCGTCGCCATCGACCTGCTGCAGGCTGACAAGCTGAAGCTTGCGGTCGACTCGCTGCGCCAGTCGAAAAACGGCGTGCTCAGCGCCATGTCGTGGGAAGTCGAAGCGCACCTCGGCAAGCCCGCGAAATAGCCTCGCCATGGCCCTCGACGACCGGACGCCGATCCACCAGTGCTATTTCCTTGGACAGGAGGACGTGGATCCGATCCACATCCTGACCCAGTATCTGATTCGCAATCCTCAATACGCGCGTCAGCGCCATGCCGACTGTGAACTGAACATCTATGTGGTCGCCGCACCGGTCGAGAACCGTCTGATCTGCCCGCCAAGCCATCTACGCAAGATTACGACTACGATCGGGGCCATCCGCGCCGCGGCGGCAGCGATCACCGGCGAGGACTTCAGCCCACCTCCTCCGAGCGCAGGCCAGGTGGCAGCACGCAAGGCGAAGAAGCTGGCTAAGAAGGCGAAGAAGGCCGGCGCGGTGAAACAACCCGGCGTCTGAAGTCACGGCCGACTGAAAAAAACCGCGGAGCGTACTATTGACTTTGTGTATTAAATACACTAAACAGACACAGACAGCGGAGGATCTCCCATGCGCGCACTCATCCTCGTCGACATTCAGAATGACTTCTGCACTGGCGGCGCCCTTGCCGTGGCCGATGGCGAGGCGGTGGTGCCGCTGGCCAACCAGCTGATGGCCACGGCCGATCTGGTGGTCGCCACCCAGGACTGGCATCCGGCCGATCACGGCAGCTTCGCGGTCAACCATCCGGGACGGAAGCCATTCGAACTGGGCGATCTGGCCGGCCTGCCGCAGGTTCTATGGCCTGCACACTGCGTGCAGTGGACGGGCGGAGCACAGTTCCATCCCGGCCTAGATACGCGGCGCATCGATCGGGCGTTTGCCAAAGGCACCGATCCGACCATCGACAGCTACAGCGGCTTCTTCGACAACGGCCGGCGCAAGGCGACCGGTCTGGGCGACTGGTTGATCGCCAAGGGGGTCGACGAAGTGATGATCTGCGGCCTGGCCACCGACTACTGCGTCAAGGCAACCGCCGTCGACGCAGTGCAGTTGGGTTTCCGCACCTTACTCGCCGCAGCAGCCTGCCGGGGCGTCGGCCTGCAGGCCGGCGACGTGCCCGCTGCGCTGCAGGCGATGCGCGATGCCGGCGTGGTGATCCACGGCTCCTAGGAGTCCTCACCAGCCGCCGCCGCCACCACGACCGCTGGAGCGTCCACCACCGCCAGACGACCCACCCATCGAGCGGAAGCCGCTCGATCCAAGGCTAGACCCTGAACCACATCCGCTACTGCGCTGTGGCTGCCGCCGAGGCACGGTACGATGACGGACCTCGCGATGACCGCAGTGGTCGCAGCGCGTATCGATGCGTTCGAGTCCTTTCGACAGTTCGGTGGCTTGCTGCTCCACCGTCGTTCGGTCACTAGCCGTACGGGCTCCGCAGGCTGCGCACGCATGATAACGCGTAAACCAGGCACCAATCCTGGCGATGGTCACCCGTGGGCAGGTCGGACAGGCCCACACCAGATAATCGACGCTGCCGACGGTCTCCTCGGCCTGCTGCGATGATGTCAGATGCGCATCGTCGGCCGTCTCGTCGAGTCGCACCATCTGCACCTGACAGGATGGGCAGGTGCGCGGACGACGGCGCAACCAGGCCAACGTGCCGAAGCCGCAAACCAGGGCGCCCAATCCGCCGCCAAGCAGCCAGCCGAGACCACTGGCTTCGTCGGCGGCAAACTCGGTCCGGAAGGATCCAGCGGGTGGGACCATAGAACTGTCCTGGACGGGCAGCGGCGGCTGGGTGTCCACCGGCACGACCCGCGATTCGACATCCACCTCGGCGACCGAGGTTGCCGGCGCGGCGCCACCTGAAAACAGTTCGCGTGCGCCGGCTTCGGCTCCGGACGCGACGGCGCCGGCGAAATCTCCGCAGCGAAACAGCGGCAGCATGTCGCGATCGATGATTACCTGGCTACGCAGGACGTTGGCATCATCGTCGATGCCGTCTCCGAGCAGGAATTCAGCCCGCCGTTCGGCGACCGCCACCAGCAGCAACACGCCATCGTTACGTGACGCAGACCCAAGACCCCAGCGGTTGAACAGGCGCAATCCGGCCTCACGCGGCGTTCGTCCACCACAATCCGGCACAACCACGACAATGAGCCGGTGCGCAGAAGTGGCCCAGGCGGCTTGGCAGCGCTGAACCGCTTCCGGCGTCAGCCGGGTCGCAGGGTCAAGAACCCTACCTGCTGCCGGCCGATTGAGCCGATCAAAATCCAGCCCGGCAACCAGGGAGACGCACAGAACGAGCAGACCGAGGGCACGCATGCGGACATGATGCGAACTGCGGACCACCGGCGCAAGATGCATGGTTGTCCGCGTACGAGGACACCGTCGTCCGGAATCAGCGCCTGGAGACGCGACCGATCTCGCTGCGCAGCTGCCGGATCTTGTTGATCAGGTCGTCGTTCGCGTGCTTCATGAAGCGCAGCAGCTTGCGCACTTCGTCGGGCTGCAGCGCTTCGGTGCCATCAAGCAGCTTCTGCGCCTCGTCCGGCGTGATTGCGTCAGTGCTGTCCATGGTGGCCCATCCTTGCCGGACAGCCTAGTGACCAGCCGCCGATACCAGCAAGCTTTCCCCGCCTCAGGCTGCCGATCCGACCCGTTTGGCAGCAGCACGGGTGCCGAGAGCGGCTCCGGCCATCAGCAGACCGAGGCCAAGCAGGACCTGCAGCGAACCGACCAGGTACGGTCCCCAGGCGCTGGTGACGATCCCGCCGGTGGCCAAAGACAGCATCTTCACGCTCGATGCGCCGCCAGCGATCTGATCGGGGGCGTCGATGACGTCGCCCGGAATTAGCTTGGCGACGCCGAAACCGATCAGCAGCAGAGCGACCGCGACAGTGGTCAGGAACGCGACAGGAGCGGCCAGCGAGGCGGCGAGCAACACAGTGCGTGAGTTGGCAGACGCCTCATGAGCGAGTGTCTTGGGCGAGGATTTCCACATGGCAGAAATATGCCGGTCGAATCAGCGAGTCACACCGCGATGGGCTCCATGATTACAACCCGGCACAGCCGGAACCAGGAAGGCCATTGTCGGCTTCGCAGGCCGTTCGGCCGTTACTGTTGGGCCCCGACAAAATCCCCGGACGAACCGGAGATTTCGACTCGTCGTGCTACAAAGCCGAACTTGCCAAGGAAGCCACCAACCGGAGGCTATACCGCGTCCATGTTCCGATTCGCTCAACTGACGCTCAGCCCCGACAGGCTTCAGGCGGTCCTCGACCTACCTGCCGGCTGTGCGCTAAACAAAGAGTCGATCGCCGCCCTGCTGGTGCAGGCTGGTGTCCGCCATGGCTTGGTGCCACAGGCCCTGCTCAGCTGCCTGACCGCAGTGGCGAGCGACCGCACCCTGGTCATCGCACAAGGCCAGGCAGCGGAACCGGTACGTTCGGCGCGACTCGTACCACCACTTGACCCAGCCACACTACCCAAAGCGGTGACTACGGGGACCTGCCTGGGGCGATATGTTGCCGAGGATCCTGGCCGGCCCGGAGTCGGTGTGGATGGCCAAGTCATCCTGCCGGACGCCCCGCTTAGCCTGCACATCGGCCGTGGCTTCGACCTCACGGGCGATGGGCTGTTGGTCGCGAACCGTGACGGACTCGTCGAGTGCGATGAGACCGGACTACTACGTGTTGCGTTGCAGACCGTGGCGACGCGGAAGCTCGCCCGGGTGCTCGTCCAGCTCGAATTCTCAGCCACGCAGGCCTGGATCAGCCTACGCACTGGGGAGCACCTCGACGCAGGCACCTTGCAAGCTGGCCTTGATCGAGCCAAGGTGGTATTCGGCATCTTGCCAGAAGCCTTCATCGAATCACGCCGGACCGCCGAACGACCACGCCGCTTGCTGGTCGCCCGTGGGCAACCGCCCATCCAGGCCAGTCCCGCATTGATCGATCATCTGTTCGAGCCGTTCGCCCTGCCTGGCCTTGAGCAATTCGACGGGTTCGACCTCGCGGACAGCCTGCGGCAGCGCCTGGTCGAGGCTGGGACACCACTGTTCACCGTCACGCCATCGGCGCCTGGCGTGCCCGGCACGAACGTACTGGGCAAGATCGCCAGACCGCAGGCGGGTCGGGCAGTCGATATCATGCGTTATCTCGGTGAGGGCACCCAGATACGGTCGGCCGATGCCCGCATCGTCGAGGCCGTCATCAGCGGTCTCTATCAGCGCGAAGCCGGCGGCAGGGTACGGGTGCTGGAGCTGCTGGAGATCCACGGCAACGTCGACTCCAGCACCGGAGACATCGACAGCGATCTGCCGCTACTGATCCACGGCGACATCACCGCCGGCATGCGGGTAAAAAGTTCTAGTGACATCATCGTCCTCGGCTCGATCGCAGATGCCCGCGTCTCAGCCCGTGGCAATCTGCTGGTCCAGGGCGGGATCGGCGCCGGCAGCCAGCGGGTGAAAGCCCACAACGGGCTGCTTGCCCGCGAGATCACCTCGCGCCACGTGAAGGCGCGCAGGATGGCGGTGCTGGGCAGCATCCGTGACTGCGAGATCATGTCTGCCGACGAGGTCTCTGCCCTGGAGGTGGTCGGCAGCACGATCGTCGCCGCCAGAGGCCTGCGCTGCGAGTTTCTCGGCGGGGCCGAGCGTCCCAGCCGGGTCGAGGTCGGGTTCGACCCGCTTGTCCGCGAACAGGAGACGATGGCACGGGACAACCTGCCAACTCTCGGTCAGCAAGCCGCAGCGCTGCGTCAGCGTTGCAGCCTTGCCGCGCAGGAGATGAATACCCATGCCCTCGATAGCGAGTCCAGCCGATCCGCCGCCGAATTCCACAGGCTGGTCAATGAATACCGTCAGACCGTGAAACGCCTGTCCGAGGCTCGTGAGATCCTCCATCAGCAGCGCATGCGCGGCGGCCGGGCGCCAGCAACGTTCACCACCACCATCGAAGTCACCGGCACGCTGCAGCCCGGCACCACCGTGGTCTTCGGGTCGGTCAGCCGAACCATCGACACACCTCTGAAGCGACCGCGCCTCGCCCTGCTGGATGGTCAGATCTCATGGTGACTGCATGCCCAACGACCGCTGTCCACCGGGTGCCGATCGGCCCGCATCCCCGTATGGATGGATGACATCATGAAGCTACCTGCCTCATACCCGCTCAACCGGCGCATCCTGGTCATTGATGACAACCAGGACATCCACGACGATTTCCGCAAGATCCTGGCTGCCCAGGCGCGCGACCACACCGCCCTGGAGGCCGCCGAAGCGACCCTGTTCGGCGAAATCGCATCCTCCGCTGGAGCACAGCTGCCACAGTTCACCATCGATGATGCCCTGCAGGGCGAGACTGGCCTCAGCCTGGTGGTCGATGCCTGCAAGGCCGGCACACCCTACGCGGTAGCCTTCGTCGATATGCGCATGCCTCCGGGCTGGGACGGGCTGGAGACGATCACCCGGCTGTGGACAGCCGATCCTGCCCTGCAGATCGTGATCTGTACGGCCTTCTCCGACTACTCCTGGCAGGAGATCGTCGGCCGGGTCGGCGCCAGCGACCGACTGCTGATCATCAAGAAGCCCTTCGAGGCCATGGAAGTCATCCAGCTGGCCCATGCTCTGACCGAGAAGTGGTCGCTGGCCAGCGAGGTCTCCCGCCAGGTCGAGCGCCTGGAGTTCGCGGTCCAGGAGCGCACCAGGTCGCTCAGTACGACCAACCTCCGACTCGTCGCCTCGCTCGCCGAGCTGCAGTCGACCGCTGAGGATCTGCGCCATTCCGAGGAGCGTTTTCGCGCGATCGTCGACTCTGCCCTGTCGGCCATCACGATCATCGATTCCAATGGCCGGATCGATCTATGGAATCCGGCAGCCGAGCGCATTTTTGGCTGGTCCGCCGAGGATGCGCTCAGCCAGCCATTGAGCATGGTCCTGCCCAACCTGCGTAGCGACGACCTGCGTCAGCGCCTGGAGCAGGCGCTAGTGGTCGAGGACTCGGCCCATGCCACGTTCATCCTGCCCGGCCGCGACCGCCACGGCCGCGAGTTCCCGGTCGAACTCAGCCTGACGGCCTGGGCCTCTGATCAGGGCGGCTATTTCACCTGCATCATGCAGGACCTCTCACTGCGCCGGTAATCCGATCGAACCTTCGCAGGCTGGGTCCGTTATACGTGGTTGGCCCTGCAATGTGCCGCCGAGGATCCCTGATGCTGTCCGACCTGCGCCGACTGTTCGCCATACTGCTCGCCGTTTCCTGCTGTCTGAGCACAGGTGAACCGCCGATACCTGCCGAAGCAACCAACGCCTTCGCCGCCCAGGGGGAAAACGCCACGGTGCCAACCGTTCCGTCGGTCGTCGGCCTGTGGATCTGGAGCGGCCGAGCTGATGCCCAGTACCGCCCTTTCTTCGAATGGGATCTGCGCCTGGCGGCAGGCATGTCAGCGCTTGACGGCATCAAGGCTCGCCTGACCACTCTTGGCCCCGATCAGGAAGTGCTGCGGCAAGGTGGATGGATCAGCCTTGACGCGATTGGGGCTGGATCGAGCCGCGATGTCGCCTTGCGGCTAAATTGTCCGGTGTTTCCCGCGTGGAAGTTGGAGCTGACTTGGAATGGCGGCCATGCCAGCTGGATCGGCTTCGACCTAGCCAGCCTGCCGATCCCACACAGCGGCAGCGAGGATGGCAGTATCGTCGTGGCAGTGGGCGCCGACGCCGACCCGATCAAAGGCAAGAAGGGCGCCATCGCCACCTGGTACCTGTGGAACCTCGGCAACAAGCCAGCCACTCAGGTGACTCAGATCGTCCGACTGCGCAACCAAGCCGGCGCCGTGGTCGCCACGGGCGAGTTGGTAATGGCCAAGGACGAAGTGCTGGCCGCTCACGCCAGCAAGCCATGTCGGCTGGTGCTGCCCAACGCCCCGGCCTGGCAGACCGTCGCGGTCGAGACGAAGCAGCCCAAGGACGCGGGCAGCAATAACCTGCTTATCCCACCGGCGTCCACTGGTCCCGACCTGGTGGTCGAACGTATCACCATCGATCGCGGCACCCTCACGGCCGAAGTCGTCAACCGTCTCGGCCGACACCTCGACGGTGCGGTCATAACGCTCAGCTTCACCAACGCAGGCAAGGAGACAAAGGACGTGGCATTCACCGTCGGTGCACTGGCCGACTCGGCGATGGCCTCGGTCCAGGCGACCGCCGGGGCGATTCCCGCCTGGGACGCCTACAGCGTCGGCTGGGCGCCGGCACCGTAAGTCGACGTCATACGTTTGCCGGTCCGGCCGGCGTTGCGGCCAGCGGTTCACCGCGGCGGAAGATGATCCGCTTGGCCTTCCCCTCGCCCTCGGCGTCGACGATGATGGTCGCGCCGGGGGTGAATTCGCCGCGCAGGATGGTCTCGCCGAGCGGATCCTCAACTAGGCGCTCGATCGCACGGCGGACCGGGCGGGCGCCGAATTTCGGATCGAACCCCTCCTTGAGCAGCAGTTCGACGCCGGCTTCGGCCAAGGTCAGGCCGATGCCCTGTTCGAGCATGCGCTTGGCGACCTTGTTGAACTCCAGCTGGACCACGCTCTTGAGGTCTTCGCGCTCGAGCGGGCGGAACACCACGATGTCGTCAAGGCGGTTGAGGAATTCGGGACGGAAGTGATCCTCAAGCGCCTTCTGGTAGGCCTGGCGGGTGGCGCTGCGGGCGTAGGTCTCGCCGGTGTCCTCGGCGGTGTTGAAGCCGAGGTTGCCGGCCTCGTTGGCGCCGGCGGCGCCGACGTTGCTGGTCATCACCACGATGGTGTTGCGGAAGTCGACCGCACGGCCGTAGCTGTCGGTGATGCGACCTTCTTCCATGATCTGCAACAGCAGGTTGAACACGTCGTGATGGGCCTTCTCGATCTCGTCGAACAGCACCACCGAATAGGGTCGACGGCGGACCTTCTCGGTCAGCTGACCGCCCTCGTCATAGCCGACGTAGCCGGGAGGTGCGCCGACCAGGCGGCTGGCGTTGTGCTTCTCACCGTACTCGCTCATGTCGATCTGGATCAGCGCATCCTCGCCACCGAACATGAATTCGGCGAGCGCCTTGCACAGCAGCGTCTTGCCCACGCCGGTCGGGCCGACGAACATGAACGAGCCGGTCGGGCGCTTGGGATCCTTGAGACCGCTGCGCGAGCGGCGGATGGCTCGCGCGATCGCGGTGATGGCGTCGTGCTGCGAGACGACCTTCTGGTGCAGATGGTCTTCCAGCGCCAGCAGGCGCTTGGCCTCGCCCTGGTCGAGGCGGGTGACCGGCACGCCGGTCATCGAGGCGATGACTTCGGCGATGACCTGCTCGTCGACCGTGCCGACCGGTTCTTTGGCCTGCTCGGCGGCTTTTTTCTTCAGCTCGATCAGGTCCTTCTTGCGGCGCTCAGCGCGGTCGCGGAAGTCGGCGGCCTTTTCATAGTCCTGATTGAGGACGGCTTCGCTCTTGAGCTTGTCGAACTCGCGGATCTGCGTCTCGACCTCTTTGAACTGCGGCACCTTCGAGCTGGCCCTAAGGCGCAGGCGGCTGCCGCTTTCGTCGATCACGTCGATCGCCTTGTCGGGCAGGAAGCGGCCGTTGATGTAGCGGTCGGACAGCTTCACCGCCGCAATGACCGCTGCATCAGTGATCTTCACCCGATGATGCGTCTCGTACTTGTCGCGGATACCCATGAGGATCTTGACCGCGTCCTCGGGGCTTGGCGGTTCGACGATGATCTGCTGGAAGCGGCGTTCCAGGGCACCGTCCTTCTCGATGTACTTGCGGTATTCATTAAGCGTGGTCGCGCCGATGCACTGCATCTCGCCGCGTGACAGCGCCGGCTTCAGCACGTTGCTGGCGTCAATCGCGCCTTCGGCGCCACCGGCGCCGACCAGGGTGTGCAGCTCGTCGATGAACAGGATGATGTTCTTGGCCGTCTTGACCTCTTTCATCACCGCCTTGATGCGCTCTTCGAACTGGCCGCGGTACTTGGTACCGGCGACCATGCCTGCCAGATCCAGCGAGATAATGCGCTTGTTGGCCAGCGGCTCGGGCACTTCGCGCTTGGCGATCGACTGGGCCAGACCTTCGACGATTGCCGTCTTGCCGACACCGGCCTCGCCGATCAGCACCGGGTTGTTCTTGGTCCGGCGGCAGAGAATCTGCCACAACCGTTCGACCTCGCGCGAACGGCCGATCACCGGGTCCAGCTCACCGGCTTCGGCGGCAGCAGTCAGGTCGCGACCGAAGGCGTCGAGCGCCGGCGTCTTGCTCTCGGCCTCTTTGCCGGCCTTGGCGCTCTTCACCTCTTTGGCGGTGCCCTTCTCTTCGGGACGTTCGCCCTGGCCACCTGCCGAGGCGCCGACGTCGCCGGCGCCGAGCAGATCAAGGATCTCGTTGCGCACGTCCTCCAGTTTGACCGCCAGATTGATCAGCACCTGAGCCGCGACCGAATCCTGTTCGGACAGCAGGCCGAGCAGGATGTGCTCCGTGCCGATGTAGGGATGACCCAGGGCGCGCGCCTCTTCGCTGGCGAGCTCCAACACGCGCTTGGCCTGCGGGGTGAATGGCAGCGGACCGCTGGGACCCGGCTTCTCGGCCGGACTGACCAGCTTTTCGACCTCGCGGCGGACCTTCTCGACATCAATGCCGAGGTTGTTGAGCGCGGTCACCGCCACGCCGCTGCCCTCTTTGACTAGGCCGAGCAGCAGGTGCTCGGTGCCGATGTAGTCATGGCGGAAGCGTTCGGCCTCTTTTTGGGCGAGGCTGATGATCTTGCGGGCGCGGTCAGTGAACTTGTCGAACATGAGGATCCTTAATTTCGGCCGGCGTCGGCGGTCAGCCAGGTGCGGGTCAATTCGGCGCGCAGGCGGTCGCGCCATACGCTGTCGGTAGCGGCCGGATGGGCGGCCTGAAGATGGGCGGGCTGGCAGAGCACGAAGATGCGGTCGAGGGTGGCCCAGGTGGGTCGATGCGACAGGGTGTTTAGCACGCCGAGTGCCAAGCCCACACGCAACCACGCTAAGTGGTCGACCAGCTCCTCGGAGCTCAGCACGCGCGCGCTGGTCAGCACTGCCCAGGCGCGCCAGACCTTATCCTCCAGGCGGTTGCGCTGCGCGTCATTCGCCAGCATCGACTCGCGGGCAATCCGTTCAGCCTCGATCACCCGCAGGGCGGCGGCGTGGACGCTGGCAACAATGCCCGCCTCGTCCTGACCCAGGGTGCGTCGGTTCGACACCTGGTAATAATGGCCCTGCGGCTCGGATCCTTCGCCGAAACGGCCACGTACTGCCAGGTGCAGTTTTTCCAACGCCCGCAATACGGCCTTCAGCTCGCCGGTTTCAGCCAGCGCCGGCAGATGCAGCATGACCGAGGCGCGCAAACCGGTGCCCAGGTTACTGTGGCAGGCGGTGAGATAGCCGAGGCGGTCATCGAAGGCCCAGCCGAGATCGCGCGCCAGGCGCACGTCCAAGGCGACAGCGTCGGCGAGCAGCTTTTCCAATTGCAGGCCTGGACCGAACAGCTGCAGGCGGAGGTGATCCTCCTCACCGATCATTAAAGCGGTGCGCTGGTCATCGCCCAGCCACAGGCCGCAGGCGCGCTTGGCCGCGGCCAACTCGCGGGAGACCAGCTGGCGTTCGACCAGCAGTTGACGCTCGGACGTCTCAAGCCGATCGACGCGGACCAGACGCCCGGGGCAGGCGCGGGCGGCGGCCTCGGCGACCTTCTCGACCAGGGTACGGGCGCGAGCCGGCGGCAGTTTGCGCGGGAAGTGCCAGCCCTCGAGATTGCGGGCCAAGCGGATGCGGCTGCTCAACACCACCCCGCCGTGTTCACCCGGGCTGCCCAGCCACGGCGCCGGCGTGCTGCCTAGCCCTGCAATATCGCTCATGTGCCACCATCCAGCTGCCGGAGCTGATCACGCAGACGGGCGGCATCTTCATAGCGCTCGCCAGAGACCGCCGCGGCCAGTTCGGTATGCAGCTCAGCGCGGCGCGCCTCGCCGGCATCCGGCGCATCCTCACCGGGGCGTCGCCCGGTATGCTGCAGTGCCCCATGCCAGCGACGGATCAGCTCGTCAGCCGACTCGGCAAAACGGGTGTAGTCGTGAGCACAGCCGAACAAGTTGACCTGCTGGTACTCCGAGAACTGCAACCCGCAGTTGGGGCACGAGGGTTCGTCGGCGCTCTCGTCAGGCGTTGTGGCTTCTCCATCTGCCGGACTCGCGACCAGTTCGGCGACCGGCGGCGGCGGCACCAGTGGGGTCCAGCCGGCTTCCTGGCAGCAGGCGTTGCACAGATGCGCTTCGGCGTGACCACCCTGCAACGCCACTTCGGTGACGTGAATCGTGGCTGGTCTGGTACCGCAGCGTTGGCAGGTGGTGGCCATCGCCTGAAGGGTGGCGGCGGACCGGCGGGGGGCAACCATTGTGGAAGGTGGCCCCCAGCCCTGCCGAAGGTGGGTGCCAAGGCCTTCACCTCCTCCCTACGGTGCGGGTTGCTAACCCGCCTAGGGCGGGTTAGCATAAGCGACGAGATCTGATCCATGCCGTTCATGCAGTGGTCCGAGTTGCTGGCGATCGATGGGGGTGTTGTCGACCACCAGCACCGCGGGCTGTTTAACGCGGTCAACGCCTTCCATGATGCCGTCGCTGCCGGGCACGAGTCCGGCCAGGTCGCAGGCACGCTCGACCTGCTAGAGGCCTACGGTGCCGGGCATTTCGCCGAGGAGGAGGCGATGCTTGAACGGCACGCCTATCCCAGCCTTGATCATCACCGTCGCCAGCATCGCCTGTTCCTCGATCAGGTGGTCGCCTTTCGCAACCAGTTGACCCAGGGCGGCAGTGGACTTGGTCACAGCATGAGCCAATTCCTGGGCAGCTGGCTGGTTAACCACATCATGGTTGCTGACAAGGCCTATGCCTCGTTCTTGCGCGGCTCTGCGCGCCTGCCCACGGTCGGCGATGAGCCGACCGACGAGTCCTGACATGCCAAGCATCGTCTGGCACGATGATCTGACGATCGACGACTCGCAGATCGACTTCCAGCATCGTCAACTGATCGACGCGATGGGTGACCTGGAGGACGCCCTGGCTGCGGGCGACCACCGTCGGGTGGGCGAGGCCATCCCCTTCCTGCGCCTGTACACCCAGACCCACTTCGGCGACGAGGAACGGGTGCTGGCCCTGATCAACTGGCCCGGCCTTGCCGAGCACCGCGCCCTGCATCGTGGCTTCTGCCGACGCCTTGATGAGCTGGAAGCCGCAGTCAGGCGTGGCGATCTCGCCGCCGGGACCAGCCTGCTCGGCTTTCTCGCCGCCTGGTTGTCGGGCCATATCCGTGGTGATGATCGGGCCTTCGCGGCCGAGGTGCGGAAGCTGCGCGAGCGGCATTAGTTTGTTCAGGGGCTCTGCCCCTACGGCCTTGCAGGCCTACCCCCCGGGCTTTGTCGCAGCTCGGTTATGTCGCTGCGCTCCACAACCGTGGGCGGATGGGCTGCGCCCATTGTATCCGCCCACCGCCGCTCGGCGCCCGCCCCACCGCATGCGCGGCGGGGCCCCTGCCGGTGTCGTTATGCGGCTTTGGGCCAGCTGGCTGGCTGCCGCGACATCCGCACGTTGGACACCACTGGCGAGGTTATTCTCGGGATCTTCATCGGACTGATCGCAGCGGCGATCATCATCCCCAACCTGCTCGCCGGCATTGAATGTCTGGCTATTGAGACATCTGCGTCCCTTGCTTCGCGCCGACCGCTCATCTAGGGTGGCGACATGACCTCCGCCAACCCGTACGCAGCCCCCACCACCAACCCCTCAGCGGTCGTCAACCCCGGTAGGCGCATCTACGGCGGGCTCCGGCGCGGGAAGTACGCACTCTACCTGCTCGGCATGATGGTCATCGCCTTCATCCCGTTCCTTGGCCTGATCACCCTGATCCTCAGCCCGATCGCCGCATGGCACCGCATGAAGAACGTAGGCTATCACCCGGCCTTGGGCCTGCTGATCCTGGTGCCGATTGCCAACCTCTGGGCAGCTCTGATCTGCCTGGCCGCCCAAACCGGTTATCGCGACAGCCGCAAGCTGGATACCACGGGCAAGGTCATTCTCGGGATCTTCATCGGTCTGATCGTGCTAGTCATCGCAGCGGCGATCATCATCCCCAACCTGCTCGCCAACCGCTGAGCCCGTCAGACAGGCGCGCTGGGCCTTGCCCCGGTGCGCCTCCTGCCAGCCTGCCGCCACCATGGCTATCTGGTCTAAAGGCGGCGATGACACCGTTGGTGTCGTGCATGAGTTCACGGTCGGCGACGACTGGTCCTACGACCGCGTCCTCGCGCCGTACGACATCCTTGGATCGATCGCGCATGCCCGCATGCTCGCCAAGGTCGGGCTGATCCGCGACAGCGACGGCAAGGCCCTGGTCGATGGCCTGCGGGCCCTGCACCGCGAACACACCGCCGGGCAGTGGACGGTCGAGGCGAGCGACGAGGACGTGCACAGCAAGGTCGAAGCCCTGCTGACCACGCGGATCGGCGATCCGGCCAAAACCCTGCACACCGGACGCAGCCGCAACGATCAGGTGCTGACCGACCTGCGCCTGTGGGAGAAGGACGCCCTCGTCAATCTTGCCGAAGAGGTAATCGCGTGCGCCGCAGCGATGGTCGCCCAGGCCAAGCTCTACGAGTTCCACCCGCTGCCGGGCTACACCCACATGCAGCGCGCCATGCCCAGCAGTGTCGGCATGTTCTTCGGCGCCCATGCCCAGGGTCTGCTCGATGACCTCGTCCTGCTTGAGGCGGCCTTCCGCTTCGTCGACAGCTGCCCGCTCGGCAGCGGCGCCAGCTACGGCGTCGGTCTGCCGCTCGACCGCGAATACGCCGCCAAGCAGCTCGGCTTCACCCGGTGGGGCGGCATCACCCTGGCCGACGCCAACAGCCGGGGCAAAGTCGAGAGCGCGGTGCTCGATGCGATTGGCAGTGTCATCACCGATCTCAACCGCTTCGCCGCCGACCTGGTGTTCTTCACCAGCCAAGAGGCCGGCTTCTTTTCGATCGGCAAGGGCTTCACCACCGGCTCATCGATCATGCCGCAGAAGCGCAACCCCGACCTGTTCGAACTGATTCGCGCGCGCGCGGCCCGTTTCGCCGGACTGCGCAGCGGCCTCTCTGGCATCACCCACGCCCTGATCAGCGGCTACTCGCGCGATCTGCAGGACACCAAGGCGCTGGTCATCGACGGCCTGCGCCTGGCCCGCGGCATCGTTGTGGTTGCCACCGCCGCAACCCCGACCCTCAAGCCGGTGCGCGAACGCATCATCGCTGCCTTGACCCCGGACATCTACGCCACCGACGAGGCCTACCGCATGATGCGCGAGCAGGGCATCGCCTTCCGCGACGCCTACCGCACGGTCGGCTGCGCCCTCGACCGACTCGAGAACCCCGATCACGACGCAGTGGTGAAGAGCCGCACCCACGCCGGCTCGACCGGCAACCTCGGTCTGGCTGGGCTGGCTGCGCGGGTCGACACGGAAGGCGCAGCCTGGCTGGCCCGACGCAAGAGCTTTGAGGACGCCTGGGCAGGACTCCTCGGATAAGGCGCTACGGCGCCAGCGGCGGACCCGGCGCGAACGGTGCGGCTTCAGGCTCTCCACCGTCATCGCCGCCGGCACCAGCCACCTCAAAGGTCATTGGCTTGCGTACCATCGGCGTGACCGTGCGACGCAGCAGGATATCGGGTAGACGCTGATAGCGCTGCCCCGGCAGCGCGACGTAGGTCTCCAGCCCATGCATGGTCGGCCCCTGGGCGTACCACATCAGGATCGGATGCAGTCCTTTGTTCAGCTCGACCGCCCCGTGCGCCCAGCGCATCGCGTGGAGATTGTCGTTCTTGACCACCAGGAGTTCGCCCAGCCACACCCGGGTTGCATCGTCGCTGTTGGTCGCGAAGCGGTACACGCCGTCATAGGGCGCCATGAAATAGCCGGCGAAACGCAGAGCGAACCACTCGTTCGGCCAGCGGTGGACTGGCATGCGCGAGACCGCATCCAGCTCGAAGTTCGGCCACACTACGGTGGAGTCGGACTTCATCGCGTCGACATTCGCGATCGGTTCGCGCCAACGCTTGAGGATGTAATGATCGACCCACAGACCCGGCAAGGTCTCGCCAGGAGGCGGTTCGGCAGCGCGAATGCGATACTCGCACCACCAGCCATCGGCCAATCGCGTCTCGCTCTCGCCCTTGAGCGTTGCCAGAGCACGGACTTGGGTGGTAGCTGTAAGCGGGAACGGCTTGGCATAGAGCTTGGACTTGGCGTCCGGCAGAATGCCGTCGATGGTGTAGCACACCTCGACCCGTTCGGCCGCGATGCGACGCACCTGGATCTCAGCGGTGGCCGTGCCTTTGAACGGCACACCAGGCAGACGCAGCGACCAGGGAATACGCCGAACTGCCGCTGCGGTGGCCTGGGCTATACTGGTGGTGGCGCCATCCATCGCCTCGATGCGCAACTGTCCGAGCGCCTTGCTGACCACGTTCAGTTCGCGGGCCGACTTGGGATTTTTCTCATTCAACAGCGCCATCTGCGGCTTGCGTAGATCGGCCAGTTCGCAACCGGTGGCTGTTGCCAGTTCGCGCACCGCCTCGGCGTAGCCATCCAGTTCAGCCGTGAACGGACCGCCGGTCGGTTTGTCGCCCAGCACAGGAGGCGTGCACAACACCACCGCGGCGCCGCTGCCCTGAGCCAACTTGACCATCGTTTCGACCTGGCCGCGATAAGCATCGCGGGTGGGGATGCTGGAAGCCTTGGCGGTATGCGCAGCCAGCGCATCGCCCAGGCCCACGCAGATGATCACCACCTGGGCAGGACGGATCGCCATCTCGGCGGTCAGGGCTTCGCGCCAGCGTTCAACGCCCAGTCCATGATTGGCCAGCTGCCGCACCACCAGATCAAGATCCTTGCGCGTTGCCGTCAGCTGCTCGCTGAAGCGTACTGCGATGCCGGACTGACCAGGGGCCGTCAACAGATCGCCGCAATAGATGATGCGATCGCCAGCCAGCCAGGCGATCTCGGGGACACCGATGGCGGAGGCTGCCTTTGGATCGGGTTGGCCAGGCATCGGCACGACCGCCGGTTCATCACCAGCGCAAAGCAGGCAGACGAGCAGACCCAGCGCAGTGAAACGCAGCATGGCGGGACTCCGGCTTTCAGCATAAGCGGCCTGGGTACTGCCTGCAACCCTGCTGCGGCCGGTCCCCGACCGTGCCGCAGGTACAGTTACCTCGCAAATGGACATAGTGGACGCGACGCCGGATCCACACTGCCGGCATGCGCAACCGCCACGTCCACCTTGATTTCCACACCTCCGAAAAGATCCCGGGCGTCGGCTCGGCCTTCGATGCCAAGCGCTTCCAACAGGCGCTGAAACTCGGCCACGTCGACTCGATCACCATCTTCGCCAAGTGCCACCACGGCTGGCATTACCACCCGACCACGGCCGGACGACAGCATCCGACCCTGGGCTTCGACCTGTTGAAAGCGCAGATCGAGGCCGCCAAGGCGATCCATGTGAAGACGCCGGTCTACATCTCGGCCGGACTCGATGAGCAGACCTACTGGCGCAATCCGGGCTGGGCGCGTCGTGATGCCAATGGCAACGTGCCGTGGGCAGGCGGCAACGACAAGGCCGGCTTCCACGAGATGTGCATGAATACGCCGTACCTCGATCAGCTCGCGGCCCAGGTCGAGGAAACCGGACGGCTGTACGGCGAGGACGGCATCTTCCTCGACATCGTCGGCCCCCGCAACTGCTGGTGCTGCACTTGCGTTACCGAGCGCCTACAGGACGGCGACGCCGCCGATCCCAAGCTGATCGCGGCCCAGAGTCGCCGCGTCTACCTGAACTATACCAAGCGCATGCGGCAGGCTCTCGACAAGGCCCGTCCGGGCGCCCGCATCTTCCATAACGCCGGGCACATCACCCGTGGTGACATGGAGATCGCGAAGCAGAACACCCACCTTGAACTTGAATCGCTGCCCACCGGCGGCTGGGGCTACGACCACTTCCCGTTGTCGGCCGGCTACGCCCGTACCACCGGCATGGAATTCCTCGGCATGACCGGGAAGTTCCACCTCTCGTGGGGCGAATTCGGCGGCTTCAAGCATCCCAACGCACTGCGCTATGAATCCGCTGCAGCGATCGCACAGGGCGCGGCCGTCTCGGTCGGCGACCAGCTGCATCCGGATGGTTCGATGGAGGAGGCGACCTACGCCACCATCGGTGCTGGCTTCGCCGAGGTCGAGGCCAAGGAAGCCTGGCTGGGCGGGGTGCGCAGTCTCGCCGAGGTGGCGCTGCTGTCGCAAGAGGCTGTGAACCAGGGAAGCGCCCATCCCTTCGGCGGCACTGGCGGCATCGACGAAGGCGCCGTGCGCATGCTGCTGGAAGGCCACGTATGGTTCGACGTCATCGACGGCGATGCGGATTTCGGACGCTACAAGTTGATCGTTCTGCCAGACGCCATCCGTCCCGAGGCCAAGTTGGCGGCCAAGCTGCTCGCCTACGCCAAGGCCGGCGGACGCATCCTGGCGACTGGTGAGTCGGGCCTGAAGGCCGACGCCGACCAGCAGATTTTCGACTTTGGTGCCGACGACGCTGGCAAGTCACCGTTTGATCCCGAATACCTTGTTCCGGTCGAGGCAATCGCGCCGTGGTCGAAGACCGCCTTCATTGTCTACGGCCCCGGCCGGGTGCTGCAGCTGCGCGGTGGTAAGGTCCACGTCGAACGCGAAGTGCCGTACTTCAATCGCGCCCTGGGTTCGTTCTGCTCGCATCAGCACACGCCGAACAAACGCGGCCCGGTCACCCCGGCGGTGGTCTCTGGACCGCATGGGACCTGGATCGCACATCCACTGTGCAAGCTGTACCTTGAGAAGGGCCAGCAGATCCTGCGCGAGATCTTCATCCAGGCGCTGAAGCGCGAACTGACCCTACAGATCGAAACCTCTCTGCCGTCCAGCGGACGCCTCACCCTGATGCGCCAGGATGCCCACAAGCGCGACGTCCTCCATCTGCTCTTCGCCACCCCGATCAAGCGCGGCAACGGCGTCGAGGTGATCGAAGAGTTACTACCGCTCAGCGACATCAGTGTGGCCGTGCGCCGCGCCGCCAAGCCCAGCGCGGTGCAACTGGCCCCACAGGGGACGCCGGTGCCGTTCTCCTATACGGACGGCCGAGTGCGCTTCACCGTGCCGACGCTGGTCTGCCACCAGATGGTCGAACTCGTCGACTGAGCGGAGCGCGGCCAGCTTGGCCGCGCTCCGTGGCGACGAATCAGCTCACGGCTTCCACAGCCAGAACAGCCCTTTGGCCATCCACACCTCTTCGCAGGTAACGAGATAGCTGCCGTCCTTGCCACGGTGGCTCTGCACCGCGTCGTTCATGTCGATCCAGCCGGTTTGCCGCCGAGGTCGGCGGTGGGCAGGAGGCAGCCGACGCGCACGCCGTCGCTCAGGCGCCAGACCTCGATAGCGAGTTGCTCGGGCTTCCGAGAATACCTGTTACAACCGAAGTCCGACGGTGCTGCCCAGCGTGCCGAGCAGTTGCACGCCCGTCACCGTGCCCTGGTCGGGATGTGCAGCCTTGCCCACCTCCAAGCGCACATGCGCTACCGGCCACTGCCCCTCGGCCGGAGGCTCAATGGCCACGGCGGCATAGAACACCACCACCCAACCGCGTTCTGCCGACCCAGCCACCGCATCAGCATCAAGGCCGAGCGCTTGGCGCACCGCTAGCAGCGGCTGGCCGATGAAGCCATCCAACTGCTGCGAGCCGATAGCGCTGCGCGCCAGCTTCGGCAGCGCGGGGAGCACGATCGGACCGTCCGGGCCGCCAGTTGATCCACCGGCTCCGGCGAATGCGGCAGGGTCGGTGGCGAAGGTGATGACGTGGTCGGCGCGGTCCTGCCACCAGTTCGCCGCGATGGCCAGCGGGGTGAGCACGGCGAGGACGATCAGGGCGTTGCGCAGCATCACGGTGCGTCCGCTCAATGGCCGCCCGAGACGGTGTAGTTGTTCCAGGCGATGTCATTGAAGTCCTTCGCCGACACCGAGGTGACATGGGTGTCGAGCCACACGGTGCTGGCGCGGCCGCGGTGGGGGAAGGCATTGGTCTGCCACCAGTCGGTGGCCATGCAGTGCCACCACCAGTAGGATGTGTTCGCCTCACCCCACAGCACCCAGCTCGCCGAGCTGCGCGGGAAGGAGAGTGGGATCTCCTTGGGCATGACGCTATCGCGCCAATACGCGCCGCTGGTCGGCGGCTCGGAATTGAACTGCGACATATTGTAGGTGGTGGCGTAGTTCGCCGGCCAGTCGCTGCTCCAGACGCTTGGCGTGTTGCGCGGACAGCGATAGACGCGGATGGCTAGATTCTCGGCGCTGCCCCAGGTGTAGTCGCCGTCCAGGTAGGGTGCGATCTGCACCGTCCAGTGGTAGTCGTTGGTGCCGTAACCGATTCCGGGCAGGATGCCGCGGTTCTCATTGGCGAAGCCCTGCGCTGCGACCGCCATCTGGCGCTGGTTGTTCTGGCAGACGGCTGCCTGGGCCGTATCGCGCACCAGACTGATCGACGGCAGGAGCAACCCGGCAAGCACCGCGATGATGCTGATCACCACCAGCAGTTCGATGAGAGTCATGGCCTGGCGCATCGTCCACCTCCTGGTGACATCATGCGCACCCAGATGTCAACGGCACGCGAGCGGTGGCTTTACAAAAGTCGTGTCCGCGTCCGCCGCGGTGGCACCGTCGCGACCAGCCGCGGTGGCACCTGCGTCCTTGTCGGCGGGGCCCGTGGACGCTCCAGCCGGCGGGCGACCAGTGCCGCCAGCGCCGAGCCGATCGCCGGTCCGTCCTTGTTCACGCTCGCAACCGGCGGGGTCGGCTCGCGCTCGGCCTCTGCCCTCATACGCCAGTAGTCATCGTAGCCGGCGACCAGAATGTCACGTCCGGGGCTGAGGCCCAGGCGCCGGATCGCGGCGTACACCGACGGCACCACGCTGTCGGTGTGCACGAGCAGGGCGTCGGGCCGGTCGCGCCCACGCATGGGCTCAAGCAGGGCCCCGGCCAGCAGGTCGACGCTGACGGCAAAGCCGGAGTCGTACGGGACATGGTCGACCACCACGGAGCCGTAACCGAGGTGGATCGCGGGCAGTTCGACCAGACCTGCGGCGCGCACCGCCGCGCGGTAGCCGGCATCGCGGGCGGTACGCCACCACGGGGTGTAGTCGGCCCGCTGCATCCACAGGCGTTGAATCCGGCGGCAACCGCGCGCGGAGAGGAGTTTGACCAGGCTGGCGCAGCCCTGGGCATGGTCGCTGACCACCGCATCCAGCCCGGCCAGGTCCGCTGCCGCCAGGCAGTCACCCTGCACCACCAGGTGACGGGCCCGGCACGCCTTCCGCACCATCGGCAGGAGATCGATGGCATCCTCAAGCAGCACCGCGATATCGACCTGGGGCAGACGGTGGACCGCATCGTCGCGACCAGACACGGTGATCACGTCCCTCCCCTGCGCGAGGAGTTCGCGCAGCAGGGAGCGGTGGACCTCGGCGACGAAGTCGAAGGTGCCGGCAGTCGGCTGCAGCGTCTCGGGCAGGCGCCCGGTGAACACTGCGATGCAGACCGGTCCGTGCTTCGCCGGCCTGGACCGGACCGGGGCGAGATGGCGGATGCGCTGCGAACCACGGCGGACGGCGCCGATGCGTTCGAGTTCGAGGAACAGCTGGCAGACGGTGGTGTGCGACAAGCCCAGCTCGGCGGCCAGGACGCGCGCCGCCGGCAGTCGGCAGCCGGGCGGGAAGCGGCTGCGATCCTCAAGCAGTTGCAGAAGCCGCGACAGGGCTGGATCGCTGGGCACGGCCGGATCATCGCCGCGCTGACATGATGTAAACCGGCGCTGCCGCGCGGCCGGACCGGGATTGTAAACCACCATGCGGCGTGATGTTTACAAAATACCCGCCAGGCTGCTTGGCAGCGAGGTAATGCCATGTCCTTCCCCGTCGTCATCGCTCTCGCCCTCGGCTGCATCTGCACCATCGCCGCCGGTGAACAGCCCGGCATCTGGGTCGAGTGCGAATCCGGCCAAGGCCACAACGCCAGCGGGGCGCTCGCCCAGGCCTCGGGCGGCTCGCGTGTCGGCTGGTTCGACCGCGGCAAGGTCCTGACCCTCGCCTTCCCAGTGCGGGACACGCTGAGCGCTGCCCGCCTTTTCCTACGCTACGGGCGCGGGGATGGCTCTGGCGAAGTCGTGGTCCGCGTACTC
>Ga0105046_10004624_pt1 | contig 21873 bp, 21 predicted proteins | sample MAT03_FD_78385 | JGI IMG/M metagenome (GOLD analysis project Ga0105046, IMG submission 78385) | Freshwater microbial communities from Lake Fryxell liftoff mats and glacier meltwater in Antarctica - MAT-03 (megahit assembly) | ecosystem: Environmental > Aquatic > Freshwater > Ice > Liftoff...
CTAATTGTTTGTATTTTTTCATGCTAACCTTTGTTTTTGTCGTAAAAAACTAGCATTGATTATACATCAATTAGCTTGTTTTTTTAACGACCTAAAGGTTGCACTTGTGACTTGAATTCAGGTTATATTTTGTTATGTAACGATGGCTCTTATTATACTGGGCATATGGATAACCTTGAAAGACGGTTAACTGAGCATCAGCATGGTGAAATCGATAGCTATACATCAACCAGGCTTCCGGTCAAATTAGTTTATTCAGAATCTTTCAATAGCCGAGATGACGCATTTAGAGCTGAGCGTAAAATTAAAGGATGGACTCGTAAAAAAAAGAGGTTTTTATAAAATATGGCTTGATAGGTTTTAAAAAGTGAGCTTATCAATGCGCTCCAATCCTTTGACTTCGCTTCCTCCGTCGCAGGGCTATGGCGGACACAGCAGTAGGAGCGCTTTTTCAAATGTTTTTTCAAATTGAGAGCCCCTAAACCTATGCTAAATAATAAGATAAAATAAACTTTTCATCAAAACTCAACAGAGCCTAGAGAAACATAAATATGTTTTGAAAATACTGATTTAGCTAAAGTTGTCTTGCCTGATTGTCTTGGACCAAGAATGGCAATGACGGGAAAGTAATTTGAGCTTTCTATTAATTGCTGCGATTGTTCGCTATTTATCATACAATACCTATACTTTGGACAATTTCGACTTTCAATATCGAATCTGTCCAAGGCAAATAAAATGTTGTTAAGATTTAAAAATAGCTTAATGAATTATCAATATAATTTTCAAATTTAATTCTACGTCGCCAGTATTAAATACCTAGATGAATAGCTGTAGAACTCTTCGTCTTGTTCTTTGAAACTTCAGTGAAGTAGAAAGCTTTCGCAAAGTAGGATTTTGACTATGAAGAATTCCGCGCGATACTGTGGCTTTGAAGCCACAGTGCGCTTCATATCGAATTCGAGTTACTCTAGCAATTTTGACCTGCATACTGGGCAGGTATCATGAGCATTGAGCCATTCCATAAGACATGCTTCATGGAAATCGTGCTTACAAGTTGTTTTCAAATCACAGCGTGATTCCAGGCAAATTGAACATGTTGGTTGTTTGGAGGCATGCTTTCTGTATGCTCGTTGTATGAGTGTAGCTGCTTTATCATGTTTTGCTTTATATTCTTGCAATAACAGAGCCATGGGCGATTTGGCTGCATTATGAAATATATTCCAAATAAAGCGTTTTTTGAGTGGATAACCAACATAATAATAGGGTGTTGATTGAAGATCTAACAATAATTTTGCTGCATATAAATTGTCAGCTTCAACGGCTTCATATAAGGCAGTTTTGCCAAAATTGTTTGTCTTTAATGCGGTCGTTTTATTTGCTAAAAGCTTAGTAATGTCGTTATTATGATGTTTTATAGCTGTGCATAATAACGATAATTTTTTCCCATCGATAAATATATTTGGTTTTAAATTAGATATGATATGGAAAATGGTATTGAGGTTCTTACTAATAGCAAACTCACTAATATGACAAACATATTCAGGGGCTATGGTGTTGTTGTTTTCAAGAAGGGGAATTATTAGATGTTTCAATGTAGTTTTGTCTAGATTATGGCATATGGCAAGATTAATTAGCAGATTTCGCTTAGCAATATCTGCAAAATAGCTATTGCAGTTAAGCTCTAGAAGTGTCTCTGTATCGTTAATTAGTAGCGCTCTGTAGACGCAACAGAGCAGTTGTTGTTCTTCGGCCATAGCTAGATTTGTATTTAAGACGCCCCCTTTTTCATGTATTAAGGTAAAAATCTTTAGACTGCTGATCTCATAATTGGTTAAGTTGAATAAAGAAAATTGATCCCACGCAGAATAAAGCGGAGTATGCCCACGTATATTTGTTGTATTTATATTTGCTCCTTGATTGAGCAAGAACTTTACCATCTTGAAATTTTTAGCTTTGACCGCAGTGTGTAATGGAGTATCTTGATATTTTCCTTTAGCATCATTAACGGTTGCCCCTTGTTCAAGGAGTAATTTGACAGTTGATAGATGGCCGCTAAATATAGCAAGGTGTAACGGGGTATATCCTTGATAGATGCTTTCATTGATATTTGCTCCTTGTTCTATTAGATGTGAGACAAGTTCTGTTAAGCCACTTTCGGCTGCAGCATGAAGCATGGTCCAAGAATTTCTGCTGACTAGGGTCAAGTTTTGTTGACGATTAATCCATGCTTCCAGATTTTCTTTGCTTTCAAACGCATTGTCTAATAGCCAAATGTAGTTTAGGTGTGAGCGTGAAAATAGGGGATTGATTAACAGTTGTTTTATCCGAGCTATAGTATCTTCATCTTCCCAATTATTTGCCAAATCAAGAGCAGTCTGCCCGTATTTATTTTTTATTGAGCAATCTGGCATATGGCGGCTAAGTATTAGGCTGACAAGATTCTTATTGCGTTGAAACAAGGCTAAATGAAGAGGGGTATTGCCATTATTATCTTGTATATTTAAAGATGCACCATAATTGAGAAATGCTTTAGTAAAAGCTATATGGCTTTCCGCTACAACTAAATGTAGAGGTGTTTTGCCACTTCTAGACTCTTTAAGATTTAATGTACTGGGAAGTTTAAACATCATCCCGGTTATGATTTCTTCAGGATTATTGCAAGAAGAAGGTGTGCCAGAAAGCTGTTGAAGATAAAACAATGTTTTGGAGCTTAGCTCTTCGGGGCAGTTTTTTTCATCCAGATCTGATTCCATTGGCAGAATGGATAAATGACTTAATATCATTAATAAAAATATATATTTTTTCATAAAGGTCCTTTTTGAAATCTAAAAATAAAAAGAGTAGATTTTGAAAGCTATTCTGAATTACTATAATCACATATGTATTTTATTATTATAAATTATTGTAATTATTTTGCAATATTGAATGGGTGGGGGGATGAGGGTAAAAGTCTATCATTGACTTTTGTTTTAATTGATAATAAATTCAAAATATTATATCTAAACATTATTCTAAGGAAAAATATGTTTCTTAATAGTTGGGCATTCAAAAACCCCATTCAAAAAATTTTATGTTCTTCCCTTCTGCTCAATATATCTTTTGCCGTTTCTTATCTTTCTTATTCTTATTATTTTTAATTAATTCTTATATTTACTCGATTAATAATGCATTGCTAATGCATCAACTATTTTATGCCCTTAAATGAGAGAGATAATACCCATGCAAAAAATTAAGTTAGCTATAAAGCTAATAATGATAACTTTTATACATGCAGCCATGGCTATGGAAGATGAAGATCAAAAGCCAAAATTAAAAACTGTTTTGGAGAATCAGACTTTATATGAATGGAATAAAGGAAATATTCATTTATTTGATGGCGTTTCTGGAAATAACCAATGTCATAGTAATGCGTTGATTATAGCTAAACTTTATAATGATTGGTTGATTGAGCAGAGTGAAATAGCACCTCAAGATCTGAATTATTTGAGCTTAAATCTTTTGTTGAGTTCTGCATGGATTTCATGCCCTAAAAAAATTAATCTAGCTAAGCGTATTCAGTTGACTTTGCAAAATACCAATAATAATCAACTTTTAAAAAGAGCATCATGTATAACAAAGTTGTCTGAAGATCCAGCTTTTTCATTAAAAGATTGTGCTAAAAAATCAAAATCTGAATTTAACAGGAAAGTGTTTAAAAAAATACAGAGAATGGTTAATCAGTTTCCAAGTACTGAATTAAACGATCAACTACAAAATTTATTACAAAATACTGAAGAAGTTCCCAAATTTGTAAGTTCCATTATTTTTATTGAGCAAAATAAAATTTGGCAGATCCCTATAGTCTTAAGGGTAAAGCATATATGTGAACACGGCACTGACATTTTGAATTTTATGGTTCAGGATACTGTTATTATAGATTTTGATAATTCTCTTTTACCTTCAGACAAAGTGCTTGTTGTTATAGATGCAATTTCCTCAAACAGTCAAAAGCTTAAAAACTTTAATCAATTTCAAGATTTGCGATCTAAATGCCCTCATAATTTTATGCCTCAAAATAATACTAAGAACACTGTTCATTCCTGTGAAAATTGTAAAATTGTTTATGGGAAGACCTGTTCCTGCGTATTGAATTTTAAGAGCAACCTAATGGCTTTGCAGTTTGAAGATATATTTTATGCTATTGGTGCTAGCTTTACCGATAAGCTTCAATCCGAGCTTATTGATTTTTTGCAAAATTTTCCGCATATTTTCAAAAGCTATTCTCATTTTCTTCAGCTTGCTCAGCAGGGTATGTCTTCAGCAGATATTAGTCTGCTGTTTATTGAGCATGTGTATCCCGCTAGAGTTGATCAGATAACAAAAAAACGGCTTGTAGATTGTTCTGGAAGTTATATATTAAAGGGTCTCGAAAAATGATATTACTTTAACATCAACTGAGCTTAAAGAATTCTTATCAAGCTAATGGGAATAGGTAAGCTCTTCAATATCTGATGCTTGTATAGATTTGAGTAAATTTTTATTCTTTTCGGGCTTGTTTTTTCATTGCTTACAAGCTAAAAAGATTAAATCCCCGAAATTAAACAAAATCATTGGTCATCATTTTTCAATTTTGAGCTCAATGTTATAATCTTAATTATTTGTAACAAATCGCATTTTGGGGTTAAAATCTATAGGGGGTAAAATGAAAAGAACAACAAGTATGGTGATGTTAGTAATAGTTCTTGGGGCCACTTGTTTAACGGGGATGGAACGGCAAAAAAGCGATGAATTTGAGGCAGTTGAGGTGTTCAATTGGGACGGGCTTGCAAATGAACTAAAGGTCCATATTTTGTCTTCTATCGTAAATACTCATGACGCAATAGCTGCAATAGATGCACAAGACGACAGATTTTTTATAACGTTAAGGCAGTATGCGATTTTAAGATCCACTAGTAAAACTATGCAAGATTTGGTTTCAATTGTACTCATTTTTGATTTGAATAGTATTATTGAGCATTTGTTAAGACAGCAAAATCAAAGTCTTGCGCCTATTGAAAAACTATTAGTAGTTGCTGCAAAACATGGACGTATAGACATATTGAATTTGCTTATTGGCAGGGGTCTAATAGTAAGCAACAAAAATTATTTGGAGATAACCGCGGCAAGCTTGTACCGTCAAACTCAGTTCTGTGAAGAATTAATTCGACAAGGAATTTTTGACGGGGCAACAAATGCGCCGTTATTATGTGCTATTTATCTCCATAAATACGATACGGTTTGGGCGTTAATTCATGACAATAAAATGAACAGCACTCTAATCGATGGGTCTAACGAAATTATATTAGCAGCTCGAATTAATGATGTTGAAATTCTTGAATTGCTTCTGAATACAAGTCCTCACAAAATTAATGCAAAAGATCATGGTGGGTCGACTGCTTTGCATTGTGCTGCTTATGAAGGCTATAGAGGTGTGGTTGAGCTTCTATTGGATAAAGGTGCAGATATCGATGTCGAAGAAGCGTTGGGCTTAACTCCTTTACACATGGCTTCTTCTGAGGGCCATATTGAAGTAGTAAAACTTTTGTTAGATCGAGGAGCTGATATTAAGCATGAAACAAAATATGGAATAAGCCCTATAACAATAGCCATTATGATGCAGCGCAGCGATGTTATTGAATGCTTAAATAACCGATTGTCTTTACATAATTAACGATGGATCTTAGTTGCTATCGAATTTAAGGTACTCTAGCAAGCTACAGCTAAACTGTAGCTTGCTAATAATAGTTAAAATATTTTTTTCACTTCATCTTGCAGCTTGTTGAATATTTTTTCAGCAAATGATGTTACATCACTAACATCCAATTTCTCTCTAATATTAATAGATTTTCCTAATATTATTGCATCTAATTCGAATTCAAGCTGTTCAATTGAACCCAAGAAGCGGATACATTTTATATTGGCTCCCTCGCCTAATGCGTGACCTATGGCATCTAGGGCTTTCAATGAGCCTAAAGAAGTTTGTTTAACTCCTTCTAGAACTCCTTCTGCGCCGTCTAGGGCGGTCTTTCTCCCAACTACTTCTGCGCTGCTAACAGCAAAGCTTGCGGTTTCTAATGCAGCTTGGGCGGTTCCATATGCTGCGCCTAAGCCGACAACTTTAGAACAACCAGGAAGCTGATTTTGAAAAAAATTCGTAGCAGCTCCAACTGCATCGCTTATTTTTCCTTCAGCCTTGATTCCCTTGGTGAGTATAGAGCTCCAAATATCACAATAGGTTGGCATGCAATTTAAAAACAACAAATAAGTTAGTATGATTTTTTTCATCATTGTCCTTTGAGCGCTTTAAAATCATTGGTAGTTAAAGGGAGTATTTGAACCGTTTTTTGTGGTCCAAAAAATAGATCGGTATAAGACATAGGCGTTTTCAGATTTTTTTCGCCTATTTTGGGGAATAATGAAATATCTAACAAGTTGAGTCCGATCATAGCAGTTGGTACAAGAATATTAATATTGAACATTCTGTTAATTGAAGGCGTGGTATTAGTTGGGTCCGTAATATCAATATTATCGCCATTTATCGTTAGACCAAAAGCAAATCCCGATACTGATCCTTTTGATAAATGATCGTAAAAATAGCTTTGTGTTACATATTCCGCAAATGATTGAGTGTTAAAAATAATCTTATATCCAGTGAGTTTTGGTTGATCGCGCCAAACGTAAATTGTTATAACATCTTGGCTATTATTCATAAGCACTTTTATGGGACTTAATTTTCCATTTGTAGGTGTTAGCTCAAATGATAGAGTCCTACTTTTGTCAATAATAAACGGATTATTTCGGTCTTTCATAAAGTCTGACAAGCCAATTTGCTCCTGTAATATATTTCCATAATTGCCCGAAGCATAAATTTTTTGGTTGCTTGGTTTTACAACATCCTTGATTAATGGTGTAACTGAATTAGGTGCAAGGGTGATTTTTGTATTATTGATTGTGGTCGTATATGTTTCAGAGCCTACTAGTGTCAGATTTCCTATAAAAGCATAAAGTGGTGGAGCGTATTTATCATTAAATTGATGTGGTCGTTGATAAGGATATTTTTTTTCAGATCCATGACTATCGCCACTACATTCGTCCTTGGCTGCATCTAATTTCTTTTTTAGCGTGTTAACTTCGTCTTTAGCGGCATCTATGCCGGATTGTGCTTGTTGGAATGCTTTCGTGTATGCTTTTTTGGCTGACTCAACTTGGCTTTTAGCTGCGTCGAGTTGCTCAGTTACTTCCTTTTTTGCAGCATCTACTAGTTTTTCAATTTCATTTTGAAGCAGAGTAAGTCCATCTTGTTTTAGCTTTGCACAGATATACCAATCTTTTGGTTTAATAAAATCTGGAGCATTTAAGGTAAATACTGTATCAAGTATATTAAAAGCTTGAGCTTCAAAATGTGCTGTTACCCCTTTTAATGAAACATCTAGGCATGCATCAGCTTTAAGTGAGCCCAGTTTTCCAGCGTTCAAATCGATTTCAGCACTGATAAACATTCCTATGTTTGTGGGCGGCTTAAATCGAATATTTACAATAGGTCCCTGTAACTTACTGTAATCTGTCCAATCTTTTAAAGCGGTAGGTACATTTTTAGATGTTAATTCAAAGGCACCAGTTGCATCTTTAGCTGCATGGGGATCGATAATTTCGATAGTTTGTCCAGTCGGTACGCTATCACACGACTGTAAACAGCTGTCATTGAGGAAACACTTTTTGGTTCCGCCTGCGCCTGTTATTGTTAATGGTCCTAAATTAACTGCTGACATAAAACCGGTTGCTTCAAATCCAGTTGAACCAATATCACATTCTAATGAAGCTAGTGAGCCAAATATATCTAATTGTATATCTACTTTTGCACCAGATTTCCACAATTTATTAGCAAAAATGGTGTTCCGTGGTGAAAAATAAAAAGTTGCTTTCTTTAGTCCTAAATCGGGTAATTTATTAGCAAATTCATCAATATGGATGTGTAGATCATTAAATGCTGCAACTGTTAAGTTGGCTATGTCCTTTAAGCTTAAAGCTTCTTCTTTTTTGCGTCCTTTAGGTTCTAAATCACCATACACTAAAATGTTTGTATTTTGACCAGAAAGTTTAACATCAATCGCGCTAGCTATTGATGTTTGGTAGTCTGTAGGACCAAAATCTAGTTCGCCTGCCATTCCTACTTCTGCTAATCCTAGCGTCTCAACATTTTCAGGATTTACTCCAACAGTTAATGTTATGTTTCCGAATTCAAGGGGCAGCCCTATTTGATCTAAATTAAGAAGCCCTTGCATAACACCTGTTATATTGGCTTCAGCAGATGAATCAATAGCAAAAGCAGCTTGGAAATCTAAATCATTTAATTTTTTTTTAGTACCGAGATCAATGCTGCTTAATAAAACTTTTAAACCACCAGATAATCCCGTTGATACCCCGCTGACACCCATTGTTCCTTCTGGTGTAGGTAATAAGATTACGCTGATATTTAATTGATCAGTTTCTATAATGGGTTTCTTGCCTAATGCAAAGGATATTTGCCCAGGTAGGGCGAAACCAAATGATGACCCTCCAATGCCAGGTAACATGCCGCCGCGCAAACTAAATGGTTGGCTTACATCCATTTTTACGGGTCCTGCTAATTTATTAAAAAAAGAAGTAATGCTGTTAAATGGTTCTATATTGGAATTAACTTTGGCTACTAATGAAAAACCTTGAGGTATTGAATCATACACAGGATCGGTAAAGCCTGAGCCGAGACCAAAAATTATTTCTTCAAAATTAATATAGTCTAAAAATTTTAGATCACTAAGAATAGATTCAAAGGTAAATCCTTTGGGTAAAATAAAGAGAATGCCACCTTGATATCCTGCTAATTGCTTCGATACCCAGCTTTGCTTTTCGGTAGCATCAACAGGTTTTTCTGGTTCTGTTTTGGTTTCATCTTTTTTCTTCAGTGCTTCGTTAATTAGATTTTGCTTTTCCTCTGGTGTTTGGCTCGAGGTTGATATATAATTTAAGCCTTTTTTGGCGATATCTATTCCTTTTTGTGGATAAGCTTTAAGTTTATCCTGATAACCCTGTAAATTTTGTTTAAATTTTTCTTGGAACGTAGTTGCACTTGATATAGATTTGCCAACTAATATTCTGACGATAGCCGGTGTTCCAGCTATATCCGTTGTTGCACTTATTGCTCCTACGCCCGCTGAAGAATCATAATCAACTTGAAGATCTTTAAGTTCTGCCTTAGCTAAAATATCCTTTATTTGTTTAGGTATTTTAGCAGAATAATCTTGAAATTGTGGAATATAATCTAATTTTAATGTTTGTTCGCCTTGATTCACCGTATTTTGAATATCAGCTAAATCTTTTTGAACATTGGCTTCTTGTGAGTAAATATAGGGTGAACTATGTGTTATAAAAAAAATTAATACAACTTTCTGCAGAAGATTCATTCTACAAATCCTTTAGTTATTGGCGTATGTATGGTTTATTTCTCTAGTTATTTTATTGATAATAGTGTTATATACTTGATTTTCTTTCTTTGTTAATTCATCTGCCGAAATCTCAACATCTTTAAGCATATCTTCAATTTCAAGTTCACTTTTTTTGAAGGTGAACGCTTTGTATAGATCAGTACGCAATGTTTCATTAACGACTTCGGAAATTTTTTTGATCTTATCTTGTATGGTTTTTTGTTCTTCTAAAATCAATGATTTTAGTTCCATAAGATCCTGTTTTTTTAGACGGTTTTTAGTTGAGATAATTTGCTGTATTTTATCTCTTCTTCCACCTTCAAACCATATTTTTTTTAATGCATCTTTATTCTTAATGTTTTGAGGAACATGTAGCATTTCCTTATGAATAAACCTTTTTAAATTATAATGTGGTTGCTGAGCTTGCATATTAGAAACACAAGTATTTCGATGAATTACTGAGGTTGTTGCTGACATGTAAAATGTTAAAAAACAAAAAAAGATACTTAGCTTCCTCATGCTTTGCTCCGTGTAAATAAGGGTATTTTAGTTGGATTCAAGTTAAGCATGAATGATAAAAAGAAAACAATAATAATAGGCAAATTTTAATTGAATTGATTCATAATTAGCATGATAGATTGGTGGGAATTATGGATTTGGGCTGCGCAAATTGGATTTCAGAATCTTTGCCCTGCTATTCTCTTGTTTTTTTGAATTAAAATAAGAGTAACTTATAATTAATAACTAAAATCGTCGAATTTTTGCCGCAAAGTTAGTAAGCGAGGAGACTGGAAAGTGGCCAATAAAAAATCTACACCATCACACCCATCACTTGATTCTTATTTAGAAAAACGAAATTTTAAAAAAACACCAGAGCCTAAAGAAAATCGATTGGAAGAACATGAACATCTTGTATTTGTTGTCCATAAACATGCCTCTCGCAGTTTGCATTATGATTTGCGCCTGGAATCAAATGGAGTGTTAAAATCGTGGGCGGTGCCTAAAGGATTTTCTACCGATCCAAAAGTAAGACATTTGGCCGTACAAACGGAAGATCATCCAATGTCATATGCAAACTTTGCAGGAACTATTCCTGAGGGTGAATATGGTGCCGGTACTGTTGAAATCTGGGACAAGGGCACCTACAAAAATCTTAAAGAGGGCCAAACTCTTGAAGAGGGTATTGAGAGGGGTGAGATTACCGTATGGTTTGACGGTAAAAAATTAAAAGGAAGTTACGCATTGATTCATACTAACTATGGCAAGGGTGATAAGAGTTGGATTCTGTTCAAAATGAAAGATCATCAACAAGATCTGAGTGCTTGAAAAATGATAAATTCAGTTAATTGCTTTTGGTTTGATATCAATTCTTAAGACCTTCAAATGCATCTTGTAAATGTCTTAAGGTCAATTTTTTCAGTTTTAAATTATCATCAACATATTCATCAAGTATACGTTCTATCATTTCGTCTATTATGAAATTATAGGTAGATTCGTTGAAGATTTTTCTCATATATGACGCGAAAAAAAACAATAATACATTCCCTGCATTAAGGTTGTTATAAAATTCGGTTATGGTAATTTTATAGTATCTAAATTTAATATTTTTATCATAGTGGAGGAATAATGTTGTTAAATAAATTTGGATTTTTGGCTTTTTTTATGGGTGTCTCGGTAGTTGTGACCATCAATTGCATGCATGAAGGCAATGTTGAGCAAGATCTAAATGTGCAATGCGTCGATGAGGCCTTAATGGAACAACTTCCCAATGAACTGCTTCTATTAATTCTTATTCAAAGAACTAATAACATTATAAACACAAATCATCCCAGTCAAGCAGAAAAAGAATTCAAAGAATTTTTCAATTCAATTAGTTTGGTAAGTAAAAGGTTTGGTGAGTTTGAACAAAATTTGAAGGACCATTTTGCTAAAAACAAGAAATATTCGACTCAAGATATTAGAAATATGATTTTCAGCAAGCTCAATCATACATGGTGAATTTATAATTTTCCGATTAATTTTGAGAAAGCCACCAATTGCAAAATTTATAAACAGGCAGTATTGGATTGCAGTTTACCTGCTTTGTCTTTAAATGCGTGTGCTTTAGTCTCAAACTGATTCGATGATAATATTTCGTCTATAAGATGCACTATAGCTCTGCAGGTAGTTTCATCAAAACCCTTGGTCGTTATAGCAGGAGTGCCAATGCGTATTCCACTGGTAATCCACGGTTTAGCTGGATCATAAGGAATGGTACTTCTGCTTACGATGATTCCTGCTTTGTTTAATCGAGATTCTGCTTCTTTGCCAGTAATCTTTTTTGATCTTAAATCTAGAACAAACAAATGGTTATCTGTTCCGCCAGCTACTACTCGATAGTTTAAATTTTTAAACTCTTCAGCCATTGCTTGGGCGTTTAAAATAACTTGCTTTTGATAAGCTTTAAATTCTGGTTGCATTGCCAATTTAAATGCTACAGCTTTTGCTGCTATAACATGCATTAATGGTCCACCTTGAGTACCAGGCATTATTGATTTGTCGATTTGTTCTTTAAATTGAGCTTTGCTTGCAATAAGGCCGCCACGTGGACCGCGTAAAGTTTTGTGGGTGGTGCTAGTTATAAAATCAGCAAAATTCACTGGGCTGGGATGTAAATCTGCCGCTATTAATCCTGCAATGTGGGCAATGTCGGCCATTAAATAAGCATTAGAGTTTTTAGCTATTTCAGCAAACTTTTCAAAATCTATAATGCGAGAATAGGCAGATGCACCCGCTATAATAATTTTGGGTTTGTATTGATCTGCAAGTTTTTGAATTTCATTATAATCTAAGAGTTCAGTTTCGGGGTCAACATTATATTGGACTTTGCTGAACCATGATCCTGATATGTTTGCATCGTGTCCGTGAGTTAAATGGCCGCCTGATGATAAGTTCATGCCCATTATTGTGTCGCCAGGTTTTAACATGGAAAAATAGACAGCAATATTGGCTTGTGAGCCGGAGTGGGGTTGCACATTAACATGCTCAAACTTAAACAGTTCTTTGCATCTATCTATTGCAAGTTGTTCAATCTGATCTACTATTTCACAGCCACCATAATAGCGTTTGGACGGGTAACCTTCAGCATACTTATTTGTTAAAACGGAACCGGTAATTTCTCTTACGAGTGGATGAGTATAGTTCTCAGAAGCAATTAAGTTTATGGTCTTATCCTGTCTTTGTTCTTCTTGTTTCACCAAGTCTCTAATTTCAGGATCTAAATTTAAAATGTTCACAATTCTCCCCACAAATAGTGTTTACGTAAATAGTTTATCTAAAAAACTCAGTTTTGTCTCTGCCTCTAATACCAATTGGTATATTTCTTTAAATGTGGCACTTATATTCCGATTAGCTTCTGCTATTTCAAGCGCATTTGGTAAGTTGAAGTGAGGGCTTTCCGAATTATAACTTCTTCTCAATAGAGGATTTGCTTTATATTTTAAAAGAACTTTCACAAGTGGTAATTGGCCTTTTTCGCATGCTAGCATTAGTGGTGTCATCATCAGCTCATTTTGTAACTCGACATTACAGCCTTGCTCTAAGATAAAATCTACTAACTTGGAAGCGTTGACTTGAAGTAGTGATTTACAAATTTTGCAAGCGGCTACTAATAACGTTAAGCCTTTCATGTCAGTTTCTTCTAGTAAATGCTTGTTCTGTTCTACTATTTTTTTAAAACAATCTAAAAAACTTACTTGTTGTTTGTTCTGATCTGCTTTTAGCTGTTCTGTTAAAATGAATCGACAAAGTAGGTAATAGTTAAATTGTTTTGATTCAAGAGAATCTAATATATAGAAAAATGGGCAGGGATAATCAAAAAAAACTGATAGCGCGGATTGGAAAGTGTGATGATTGGCCTTGGCCCCGTTCTTCAAAAGGAAAAGGATTTCCTTGTGATTTGCTGGAGCAAATGCGATCACGTACGTCAAGGCTTTTTTCAGGAGTCGCGGTTTGTCTTTACATGGTATTTGGGTTAGCAGCTCCTGGGCTATTGCAATGTTGTTACTTGCTAATGCTTTGGCCATAGGGTGAACGCCCGTTGCGCACCTATTTAAATCTGCATTCTTTCTCTTGAACCATTCAAATAGCTTGAAGGATAAATTTTTATTTAGAAATATATAATGCAACGCAGTGCAACCTTGCTCGTCATGTTCATTTATTGATGCACCCATATCCAGCAACATTTGTAAATCGTTAGTATCAGCTTGGAGTAGGGTGGCGAGTATAAAGGTTGGGATGCGTAAATTATAGCCATTTTCTGATGTCATTTGAGCTAAGTCTCTTGTGTTTGATTTTATTTGGTCGCAGAGATCTTTTTTCTGGTTTTCAAAGTATTCTCTAGCAGAAGGGTCTATCTCTAATTTTAGTATATGCCCAGTATTAATTAGTTTAATTAATCGCAGAGTGAAGATTAAATTCTCATCTGGTTTGTCATCTGTGCTTGGTCCATCATCTGAATTTGGTTTGTCATTTTGATGGCCTATAATTAAATGCCTTAATAATACTGCTGCTCCAAACGGCAAAAAATGTTTCGTACAGATAAAGAGTAAGTCGAACAGTTCCTGTTTGTCAAAAACTCCAGCATCTTGTTGATTTAATAAGCATTTAGCTAATAGAGATCCGTAGTAGGGTTTATAAAAGCTTGCATTTGTAGCTTTTTCTTTGAGCAAAAGTTCTAATTTGAACAGGTCTTGGTATTCGAGTGTTTCTTCTATTAGTTCAGCCCCTGGTGCAATTTGATATTTAGTTGGTGTTAAGGTATTGAGTTTTGCAATTGCTTTAAGTGCTAAAATTTTGAGCGATAAAGGATTTTTGGGAATTGTGGTTTCTGAAGAACTAGTGTAAGAGCTCTCATCTGTGTCGCCTTCGGTCATTGCGAACATGCTAAGATTGGATGTGCCTAATAAGCTGTATAATAATAATAAATATAATTTTTTTAACATATAATCCCCATGGTTGACAAATGTATAATATATTCCAAGTGTAATATAAATTAAAAAAATGTGAATACTTGTCGCAGTGGCGTGATTTGTTGGGGTGCCAAACCTAACTTCTTGGTTTATTATGAACAAATAGCCACCGAGTATCTATTGTGTTATAATAAAAAAATATTTGTTCTATAGTTCCAAAAATTTTGTTCTTGGCTATAAAATGAAAGTTGGTTATAAAGTTGTACAATTGTTAGCGTTATAAAAGGAATAAACATGATTTTAGCAGGTGAGCTCCGTAAGGGTTCAAAAATACTCTATAGAAATGAACCTTACATTGTTATTGATTATCAGCATGTTAAGCCGGGTAAGGGCGGGGCTTTTATGCGTACCAAAATGAAAAACCTTATAACTGGTCTAATGCACGAAGAGACATTCCGTTCAGAAGAGAAATTATCGTCACCAGATTTGCAGTATCGTGATATGATGTTCATTTATGAACAAGATGGTCATTATGAATTTCTTGATCAAGAATCATATGAGCAGATTCCATTAGATAAAAAACAAGTTGAAGAAGTTATTAATTATTTAAAAGAGCAAACTGTATATACAATGTTGTTTTTCAACGACAAGCCTGTAGCGGTTACTGCACCAATTTCGATGGAATTGAAAGTTATTGATACTCCGCCTGGAGAAAAAGGTAATACTGCTCAGGGTGGATCCAAGACTGCAACGGTGGAAACTGGTTTAGTCTTACAAGTGCCTTTGTTCGTTAATATAGATGATTATATTAAAGTGGATACTCGTGAAGATAAATATATAGAACGCGTTAAAAAATAAAAAATTGAGTGGTTGGTTAATATGGAACATATGGAATATAGAAATTTAGCAGCATTTGAAGAAATTTTTTCTGAAAATTTGAGCTACAAAGATAACAGGGCGTTGATATTTCATTTTCTTTATTTAGCTGATTCTTATGGTTATGATGTTGATTTAGCAGAATTGATAGAAAAATATTCCAGAGATTTTAGAATTAACTTGTCGCAAGATAATGAGATATTGAATGTTACGTTATCGATGATTCAGTTAAGAAATGAAATAGATCAAAAGATTTTGCCATTTTTATCGAATTGGCGTTTTGATCGGATTGGCACAATCACTAAACTTATTTTAAGAATAGGGGTCTGGGATCTTGAGCATTCAAAAATAGATCACGCTATGATAATTAATGGATGCATTGAGCTTGGAAAATGTTTCTCTGAAAGAGATGCCTATAAGTTTATAAACGGTATTTTAGATGAGTATCATAAAGCTAAGATAGTTGTTAATCAAAATCATAAAAGCTAACAATTAAAAAATTTTTGTTTTGCCTAAGATAAATGCTGCTTGATTCCAAAGCGGCATTTATGCGTTTGTATGGCTAAGTTAAGGATCGGTTTAGTTTGATATCTAGAAATGTCCTGTACTTACGTGTCATAGCAATTACTAATTTTAAGGCATTTGTTGTTCGCATTGTTATCCCCCCATTATAATAGGAAATTATGAACGTGGGGAAGTAAGTGACAATAAAGCAAAGTCTAAGTTTTGTTATCATCATACTATTGCTGGTTATCGCTCCAAGTGGCTTTTGTATGGAACGAGCTTCTATTGATTTTGAGATTTCTAACAAAAGGTCTAAAGCCTCTCGACCACAAAGGAAAGAATCAACTTCGCAATCAAAAAGACAAAAAACTCAAGGCGAAGAAGAATTTAGTGAAAATAATCTGGAGGCATTACCTTTCGATATATTACCCTTCGAACTTTGGTATATGATTTTTTTTTACATGCTTCAGTCGATTATTAAAAATAATACTGTTTTTGCTCCCTTGGATGGCGTTAAAGAATTTCTTGATAAACTAAGTTTGATTAATAAAGAGTGTAATATAATTGCTTTAGATTTTGGTTGGAACTATGTGGTTTCAACTAATGATGCAGAACCCAAATACAGAATTATGGTACAAGATGTATGGCGGGCAAGAGAACCGGTTTTATTTGAACTGAAGGCGGATGATTTAAATACTTGTTTGAAGTGTTGTTTAAGTGAAAATTGTGCAAGAGAGATGAACCTGCCGAAAAAATGTTCGATGAATGATGCAGATGGCTTTTCTGATGGTACCTTATCGCATCTCAATATACTTGAATCGCTTATGCAAAAATCTTTGCGTGAAAAGATTGAATATAGCGCTCTATTAATTATCGCAGGAGCGAACGTGAATTTATTGATTGAGGGCGGGAAGTCATTGCTTCAATTTGTTATTGAGAATACCCAGTTTCACGATTTAATTTCACTTTTAATTTTAAAAAAGGTAAATGTTGAGAACAGAGATCAAGTGGGGAATACTGCTCTGATGTACGCTGTTCATTTTCCCCCACTGCTACAGATGCTATTAAAGTATGATTCATCAGGCATTGATCAGGCAAACCTTTTTGGAGCTTCAGCCTTGTCTGTCGCCATACGGGCTCGAAAGATAGAATCGGTAAGGCTTCTTCTTGAACATGGTGGTGCTATTTTTGCTATTTCGAAATCAGTAGCGGGTGAGTATTTGGTTGCCACTATTTCCAAGAATTTGGAAATGAAAATAAATTGATACATTATCATTTAGACGCCGAAATAGCAGAATTATTACTAGCTGCCGAACTAAAACAAGGTAATGATAGTAATACTTATTAAGCATTTTCATTACATCATCAATACTATTTAATCTCATCCAAGCCTCTCGAAATTGACAATCTGGGTTGATTTGTTATTTTTAATGCTAGCGAAACTCTTGTTAGTGTATTTCATAAATGGGGAAATAAAATGAAAAAACTACTAAATTTGGTTGTCCTAGCGTTGCTCGGCATATCCCAAACTGGCTTTTGCATGGAGCAGGGTTCAGGCGATTCTGAATTTTCTAGTAAAAAATCGAAACTGCCGCATAGCAAGATAAAAGAGTACAAATCTCAATGCAAGAAACAGCGCACATCTGAGGAAGAAGTGTCGCTGAATGTAGATTCAAAATTTGAATCTTTCTCTGATTTGCCTTTTGAGTTAAAATACCAAGTTCTCATGTTGCGGCTTCGGTCTATTCTGGAAAAAAATATAGTTTTTAGGCCATTGGATGGTGTTAAAGAATTTCTAGATGCACTTAGTATGGTTAACAAAGAATGTAACGCAATTGCTACTGATTTAGGACGGTGCAATAAGCTTACAGGGGAAAATACTGAACCAAAATACAAGATAATGGTTAAAAATTTATGGGTGCCCAATGATTTCCTCAGTAAGGAAAAAGGCTATTTAGATCGCTATATGGGATGTGTTTTAAGTCCTGAATGTATAGTTAAATTGCAGAATTCTCTGCAACTACAGAAGTTCTGTTTTATGGCTGCGGAGAAAAATCCTTCGGAGGCCACAATTGCAAGAGTTTTAAATGACATTTCGTTAGTCTCATTCAAAGGTGACCAAGAACGAGCGGAGCTAGCTGCTGTCTTATTGATCGCTGGTGCTGATGCAAATTATTATATCAGTGACACTGAACCGTTAATAATTTTTTTAGCTCACCGAGAAAATTTTCATACTCTGATTCCATTGATGTTTTTAAAACGAGTAAATATAGATGTGGTGGATCTGTTCCGAAATACCACGCTGATGCAAGCGGTACGCTTTCCTAAAATATTAGAAGCACTTTTAGCTTACAATCCAGAAGGGATCAATCTTAAAAACAATTTTGGCTCTTCAGCGTTAGACGCGGCTGTTGTTGCACGGAATAGAGATTCAGTAGCTATGCTTTTAGAGCGTAAAGCCCAAGTTGGTGATGCTTTGAGATTAATAACGATCTGTACCGGTGATGTAGGAGCTAAATGTGATATTGAATTGGATAAAGCTGTTGCTGAATTATTAATTCAGTTCGGTCCGGAAATTAAATTCCAGTATCCTGTATCCCATCCCGGTATTAACCAGAGCTGGTTAAAGCATATGAATGAAAAATACCATAGTGTCAAAAAAAACTAACATAATTTTTTAGTGGAGAAAGGAAATGATAAAGAAACAATTTGCACCATTAGTTATGGTTGCACTGCTTAGTACTGTGCCGAATAGTTTTTGTATGGAAGAATCCAAGCAATCTGATCATCAAAATGATGAGTTTTTAAGAAAAGATATAGAAACTTCTGACTTGCCCTTTGAGCTGGATTGCCGTATTTTATCGTTCGGATTGGAATCTATTATTGAGAATCCTGCTATAAATCCAAAAGAAATTAAAAAATTTCTCGACTCAATAAGCCTTGTTAATAAGAATTGGCATATCATTGCTTCGGATTTTGGTTGGAACAACCATTTGTCTGGCAATAATTTAGAACCAAAATATAAAATTATGATAAGAGCTTTTTGGATTCCTCAAGAAATCATGGGCTTGGATCCAAAAATATTAGCGGTCTTTCTCCGCAGTGTCGTGAGCTATGACTATTTATGTAAAATGTATGGGTTGGTGACTAGTCATGGAGAGGCATGTCATAGCATATGTCGGTCATTTGGCTCTTATAAGGGATCTTGTCAAACCCATGAAATTAGTGAAATGCTAGACATCCGTGAATCTTGTTTACAAAAAATTGATCAGGTCAAATTGGCAATAGGATTACTTATAAGTGGTGCTAATCCAAATTTAGTTATTATTGGGCATGGACCATTGTTATTGTTTGTTATTCAAAATCCAGCTTTACATAATTTAATTCCGGCATTGCTTTTTAAAGGAGCAACGGTAAATTGTGTAGATGAATTTAAAAACACTGCTTTAATGTGTGCCGTTGAGTACCCTCAAGTCTTAACAATACTCCTTGATTATGATGCAACAGGAATCGATCTGAGGAATAGTTATCATCAATCAGCACTGGATAGGGCTGTTAATCTATCAGCGGAATCGTCGCTAACTTTGCTCTTAGATTTTGGTGCTGCTCTTTGGCAAGACTGTTAAGGTTTCGGAATGAAGCTAGATGTATTAAGAGCGCATTAGAATGTAGCTTTTAAGTCGTCCTAGCCCTTTTACTTACTTTGTGAATTAATGACCAAGCATAGCTTGGTCATTTTAATTTAAATTAAATCTGTAAGAACTTGTTAATCGTATAAAACTATTTAGACTTCTGCGAAACAAAAAAAGCCAACTCATTTTTTGCATCTTCTGAGTTTGCGGATCCATGAACAGCATTTTCTTGCATAGATTTGCCAAACATTTTACGAATGGTTCCTACATCTGCTTTGGTTGCATCGGTGGATCCCATTAATTTGCGCCAATCGCTTACAGCATTTGGTTTTTCTAACGCCAGAAGAACTGCTGGGCCGGAGGTCATATAAGTTACTAAATCTTTAAAGAATGGTTTTTCTTTATGCTCTTGGTAAAATTTTTCAGCATCTTCTTTAGTTAAACTTTTCTTAATCATATCTTTAATGGTGAACCCATTAAGTTCGATTAGTTTTATTATATCGCCACTTTTGCCATCTTGAACAGCTTCAGGCTTAATCATTGCAAATGTTGTCTCTGTTATGCCATTTTTTTTGCCGCAAGCACATTTAACAGGGGAAGCTGGAGTTTGTTGTTGCACATCTTCTGCATAAGCATTGGTTATAAATAGTGCTATCAGGCTACCGAAGAATATGTTACTAATTTTCATCATTATTATCCCTTCATTTGTTGTATTTTCATAAATTCCATTTATTCTTTTCATTAATTAAATATATCAATTTTAAGGATTAAATATCAATGAAACCAATCAATGAAGCAGCACTACCTGAGTATTCTGCATTAGCACAGCAGTTAAAGCCTGGGAGCCGTTATGAACATTATAGTGGTAAATTATATGAGCTTATTGCTGTTGCTCGTCATTCTGAAACTCTAGATGAACTGGTTGTATACCAAGCGCTCTATGGCGATATGAATGTCTGGGTTCGTCCAATAAAAATGTTTTGTGAAAAGGTAGAAATTAATGGCTGTATGGTTCCTAGATTTCGATGCATAGAGAATTGCTAAAGCTAATTTTTGATGAAAATAAAAGAGAATGGCTCATGAACTTAATCATGAGCCATTCTCTTTTATTTTTAGCTAATTGTTATAAATTTGGAAAAAACAAATTTAGTTCAATTTTAGCATTTTCAGGACTATCAGATCCGTGAACTGCGTTCCAGCTTATAGATTTGCCGAACATATTACGTATTGTTCCAGGAGCTGATTTCAATGGATCAGTTGCACCCATGAAAGTTCTCCAGTCAGCTACAGCATTTTCTTTTTCTAGTGCCATAATAACAAGAGGTCCTGATACTATGTTGTCTACTAGTTCTTTGAAAAATGGTTTGTCGCTATGAACTCCGTAAAATTCTTTAGCTTTTTCTTGAGTTAATTGTGTTTTCTCGATCTTTAGAATCTTAAACTTGTTTAACTCAGTGAGATAAATAATTAAACCAGCAACGCCATTAGCGGTTGCATCAGGCTTAATTATTGCAAAAGTTCTTTCAGCCATGTTGTTCCTTAAGCCTTACGTTGAGAATCTTTTTTTCTTAGCTTTTCAAGTTCTAACTGAAGTTGAGTCTTAGGTTGCTCAGCTCTTCTGTTATCTCTACCGCCATCTCTGCCGTCACGACTATCTCTGTTATCTCGATCTCTGCCCATTCCGCCGCCACGTGACATACTACCTTTGTCGCCACCGTTACGTGCACCTTTTTTAGCATATCCTCTATCTTGATCTTCGTTATTATTAACAACGTTGCTTTTTAGGGTCAATGCTATTTTAGGTTTATGATCTTCTTGGGTGATTTTTACCACTCTGAATTCAGTTTTTTCGCCAACCTTTAATCTATCTTCAGGTCTTTCTCCAAGCTCGGAAGCATGTACTAAACCATCAATACCATTAGGTAGTTTTACGAATGCGCCAAATTTAGTGATTTTTGTAACTTCGCCTTCAAAAGTGGAACCTACTGGGAAATCTTTTTCAACTTCATCCCATGGGTTAGGCTTCAATTGTTTGATACCTAAAGATATTTTCTTATTATCTTTGTTAATACCAATGATTATAGCTTCAACTTCATCACCCTTTTTATATTTATCGGATGGATGCTCAATATGTTCAGTCCATGAAAGGTCTGAAATATGAACTAAGCCGTCAATATTAGGTGCGATAGAAACGAACATACCGAATTCGGTGATGTTGCTAACTTTACCAGTGATTTTTTGACCAACTTGGTAACTATCATTAATTGCATCCCAAGGATTTTTTTCAAGTTGTTTGATACTTAGAGACATTCTTCTGTTTTCTTTATCTAAAGAAACAACTAGAACTTCAACTTTTTCGCCAACTTTATAATGTTTATGTAAATCGCTAATACGATCTGTCCATGAAATTTCTGATATATGAATCAGGCCTTC
>Ga0105046_10004632_pt1 | contig 21852 bp, 10 predicted proteins | sample MAT03_FD_78385 | JGI IMG/M metagenome (GOLD analysis project Ga0105046, IMG submission 78385) | Freshwater microbial communities from Lake Fryxell liftoff mats and glacier meltwater in Antarctica - MAT-03 (megahit assembly) | ecosystem: Environmental > Aquatic > Freshwater > Ice > Liftoff...
GTCACCGCGCCGGTGGTCGGTGCGAGCACCAGACCGGTCGGGCGACCATTGGGATCGAACACTTGGATGCCGCTGACGGTGGCGCAGTACCAACGACCGCGCGTGTCGCAGGCCATGCCGTCACCTTTGCCTTCGGTCTTGCCGCCGAAGGCGCGGAACGGCATCACTGGCATCTTGGCGGTGAGGTCGCCGTTCTGTTCAACGCGCAACGCGTAAACTGCGGAGCCGGCGTAATCCGACACCGCGAGGGTTTGTTGATCGGTCGACAGCGTCAGGCCATTTGGTGCGGGAATGCCGGTGTCGACCACGCGGTGCTTGCCAGCGGCTTCGATGAGCACGACCTGTTTCTTGCCGGTCTCGGTGACATAGACGCGGCCTTTGCTATCGACTGCGAGGTCGTTGCAGCCGATGTCGGTCATCAACACCTCGATCTTGCCGTCCTTGTCGACGGCGATGACGCGTTTCTCTTTGTTGTGACACGCATACAGCCGGCCGTCGGGGCCGAACTTCAGACCGCTGATACCGGTGAGGTCCTTGTTCCACACGCTGACACTGCCGTCCGGTGTGATCTTGTGAATGCCGGTACCGGCACCGAGATCGCTGACGTAGAGGTTGCCCTCAGCGTCCGCGCACGGTGCATCGACGAACTTGAACTCGGCGTTGATCAGCTGCCACTCCTGACCCTCAATCAGCAGTCCTTGAATGGCAAGGTCCTGCTTCACTTCCGGCACCGCCTTCGGCGCGGGTTCAGCGGCACGCCAGATCCAACGCAGTGCATCCGGCAGGATCGCGCCCAGATGTTTGCCGCTGTGACCGCCTTGGCCCCACACGGTTTTCAGATCGTAGCCGGCGAAGGTCAGCGCCGCGACCATATCCTGATTGGCGATCGGCCACGAGCCGTGGACGTTGTCGAGATCCTTGAGGTTCTCCTGCAGAAAGATCCGCAACGGTTTGCGCTCGGTCTTACGAATCGCCGAGGGATACCACGTGCCGCCTTGGATGTTGGTGAAGCTGCCGATGCCGGTGATGACCTTGCGGAACTGGTCGGGTCTAAACCACGCGACGGTGAACGCGCAGATGCCACCGCTCGACACGCCAGCGATGGCACGGTCGTTCGGGTCGGCGCTGATGGTCGCGAGCTTGGCGACTTCGGGCAGCATCTCATCGATCAGGAACTTCGCGTAAGTGTCGTTCGGCGTGTCGTATTCGTAGCTGCGCGTGCTGCGACCCTGACCACCGGGACCTGACGGCGGCACCGACCCTGGGTTGATGAACAACGCGACCATCGCCGGCACTTCTTTTTTGTGGATGAGATTGTCGAGCACCACCGACGCACGGAATTGCCCCTTCACGCTCACCGCACCGCCGCCGTCCTGGAAAACGATCAGCGGATAGGCCTTGGCCTGGTCGAACGCCGGCGGCAGGTAGATCCAATACTGCCGCTCGGTGCCTGGATAAACCGTGCTCTGCTTCCAACTAAACTCCTGCACCGTGCCTTTCGGTACGTCAGCCTGTTCCTGCGAATCGGGGCCCTGGTCGTCCTCGGCGGCCATCAGGGGTACGGCCATAGTGATCAACACCCAGGTGAAGGAACAAATCAGGCGCTGGGACATGGGGAAGACCTCGGAGGACAAACGTATTCCGGATTGATGCCCGGACGTTGATGCTGCCACACCCAACTGGTCGCGGCAAACCCGGAGAGCGGTTGCCGCGCAGTCGCGTCCGTCACGCGTGACCAGAGGAAAAGGCCTCTATCGTCCGCTGCTACGCCGATCGACGGCCTCCCACAGTGGCGGCAAAAAGGCGAACTCCTGCCATGCCGTTACGAACGCTATCAATTCAGCGTCATCATCGGTCGCCCCCAGGCTGCGTGGCACCCGCCACGAAAAACGGATGCGATGCGAGGAGGCTTCATAGCCCTTGGGCGCGGCCTCAAAGGGAGTGCTCATGGCGACGAGCGTTTGGCCCGGAGCGATGATAGTGGGTTCGATTCCACCGCCGACCTTGGGCTTGGGCTTAAGGTCCAACGCAAAGGGGCGGCTGAACTCGCCCCGTTCGTCGGTCTGCAGGCGAATCGCCATGGTGAAGCCCAAGCGGTCGACGTAGCAAGAATAGGGCGTCTTGCCGACATTCTTGATCTTCACCTTGGCGCGCAGGCCGGTGGCTCCCAACGGCGCGCTGGTGCCCTCCATCTCCACACTGAGCACCAAGCCACGCACCGGTTTTCCGGCCTGACGTGCTTGCCGTTGGCGCAGATCGGCGCGCAGCTTGGCGATCTCTGCCTCTGGTAATTTACCAACATCGCGATGCCAGCGAAGCAACTGAGCGATGCCATCGTCATCGAGTGCTGGGTATTCCGGCAAGAGTTCGATGAACGGCAGCGCGTCCAGGTTGGCGACCCCCAGCGGCAGAGTGAAGGCACGACGTGCCAGCGTCCGCTGATCGCTTTGCAACAGGTTGCGTAGGACCTCAATGCCTTCGCGATCGCGCGCTTCCACTAACAACTCTAAGCCAGCCAGTTGATGTTCCTCCTCGGAGGCGTTCCTGGTCCATTCCCCGATCACGCGCGGCAGTGGATCGTTGAGCGAGACGATCACACCACGTTCACCACGCGGACGGCCCTTGAGTGCACGGATGATCTCTGGCGCGGGATCCGGCTTCTGGGCGACCGGTTCGCTCGCTGGTTTGTCTTTGTCGCGCAGTGGTCGAGCTGGTTTGGCCGGCGTCTTGCGCGTCGGCAGTGAGATCAGGCGCGCCAGTTCGCGGTTGGCGCTGTCGCTGCCGGCGGTCGCCATCCGCACCAGTCCTTGGATTGCCAAACGGTAGGCCGTTCCCGCCTCAGCGATTTCACGCCCCAGTGCCTTCACGTCCCGCTCGTCAGAGATCTGGACGATCAGCCCCATGGCCTGCGACCGCTGGCGTTCATCCGCATCGTTGTCGGTCATCAGCTTGCGCGCTGCGCTGATAACGGGGCAATCCTTCCAAGCCATGAGATCCGCCAAGAGGTCGGGTGACAACATACCTTCATCGATGATCGCTGCCGTCAACGTCGGCGACGAGATGCGCCAGGCCACCAGCACGCGCATTGCCAAACCACGGGTGTTCGCCGCGCCAAGCAGTTTGAACAGCCGCGGAGCAAGGGTGCCGTCCGCGCGTGTGATCATCAGTGCCCGGGTGACCTCATCACGCCGTCCGCTCAGCAACGGCCCGTCGACCAGATCAATCAACGTAGCGGCGGTACGCACATCCGACAGACGCGCCAGGGCCATCAACGCCTGCGTGCCGACGTTCTTGTCACCCACCAGACGTAACAGTGGTGAGAAAACTTCGCCGCTCAGCGGTGGCAACGCCGCTCCGTCCTGCCACTCCTTGGCCGCCAGCGCAGCCCGTAGGGTGGCCAAATCGGCAACCATACCTGCCGGCGGTTCGGCGACGAACTGCTCATACCAACGTGACCACGCTTGGTGGACGTCCTTGTCCTGCGCCTCGTCTTGACCAACCGATGGACGATACGACAGCCCAGACACGCGGCTGAGGGTGTCCGCCGCCACGCGACGCACCTCTGGACGCGGATCTTTCAGCTGCGCGATGAGCAACGGCAACACCACCTGCTGATTCTTCGATGATCCCAATGACGACAGCACCTGGACGGCTAGGGAGGTGTCAGCGCGGCGCACGAAGGCGGGTATCTCTCGCAACACCGCCTCGGATCCAAATTGGACGAGTGCCGACATCACCTCGGCTTTCATCTGCGGTTCGAGCCGTGGGACCACTTCCAACAACCAACGAGCACCATCACGGCGCAGCAGATAATATACCGCCGTCGAGCGCAGGAAGCGCTCCGCCGACGCGTTTTGCACCAACGCCTTGGCTTCGGCAGACAACGGATCACCCGACGCGCCGGAGATGATCGACCACGCCTGCTGACGCATGGACGCATCGGCCCGTTCCTCGAGCGCGATTTTTCGCAACAACTTGATCTGCGGTTCCCCTTTGAACGAGCCCAGCGCCGCCAGAGCGTGCTGACGAACCGCGGCGTCGTTGTCTTCCAAACCAGCGATGATGACCTCCAATGCCGCAACGCTGATGGAGCGCATGAGTGTCTGGACAAAGGCCGAACGGATGAGCGGTTCGGGATCGCGCATCACCGATGTCGCCGCCTGGCTCGGCCCCTGCTGCCAGCCACTGCGCAACAGGCGGATCACTTCCACGCGTACCGGGACCTCGCCGCGGCTCATCGCCGGCAGTAACAAATCGGCGCAACGATCCGGATCGAATCGTCCAGCCATCTTCGCGCGCTCGAAGCGCCCCTGCGGCGAGCCCACCAAGACCAGAACCTGCTGCATCAACTCCGGTTCGCCAGTGATGCCAGCTAGGCGGACCCAGAATTCATCCCCCGAGAAGCTGTAGTTCATTGCCTTGGGGATCTTGCTGAGGTGCACGGCATAGGCGCGCGCCAGTCCACGCAGTTCCTCCGGCGTGGTCTGTTCTAGGACGTGCGCGTCATCCAGGCTGTACGCCACCTGTGATGGCCCCTGGCTGTACCGGTTGCTGAGATACCCCTGCACTACCGGCTGATAGCCACGCAGTAACAAGGCACGGGTGATGCGCTTGGCCCAACGGTCGACGTGCTGGTCTGGCCGCGCCGACAGGACCTGCACCAGCCCTGGGAAATCGCTTTCGGGCACCAGATAAAGATACCCTTCTGCCAAATCTCGTGAGCGAGAGTCTTCGCCTTTGAGTGCTTCGATAATCTGGGCGGGCGTCCACAACGGTTCGACGGCGGCACCTGGAGTTGCCGTCAACGCCAGCACCGCAAGGAATGGCAGAAAGGTCTTCATCGCACCACCTCCAACGCGGTGATCGCCTGCACACGGCGTTCGATCTCGGTCCGAAGTTTGGCGAGTGCTGCGGCATCGGCGAGTTTGGTGAAGGTCGCCAGTCGTGTGAGCAAACGGGCATCCACCACGGGCCATACTGCGCTTGTCCAGCGGTCAGGTTCGGTGGTCAGCAACCTGGCCAGCGCATGATCCAGTGTGGCGTCCTCTTGGTCGCCGCGCCGGACCAGCGCATCCAGTGCTGCCCAACGTATGGCGCGCTCAGAAGAACGGCTGGCTTCGCGTAGCGCCGCCAGGGCACGGGGGTCGTCGATGCGTCCCAGCACGATGAAGTAGCGTTCCTGTTCGTCGAGCGCAGCGGCCTTCGCGGTGGCGATGAACTCCACGAGCGCAGCGGGCGTTGTTGGCCGTGGCGGCAAGCGATCGGGATCCTGGTACGGTCGCTCGGTGCGTTCACGCGCCAGCAACCATTCAAATACCCCTGCGCCGTTCACGCCGGTGGACAACAGGTGACGTGCCGCTTTCGCGACTTTCTGATCGCGGTCTTCCATCCGGCTGAACGCTTCGGCGACGCCCAGTTTGCTGCCCCGGACGTTGCTGTTGATGCCGCGCAACGCGTCGAAGGCGAACACCGCGATCTGCGGATCGGGATCCGCGGTGCGCTGAATCAGGAACTCACCCGCACCCGTGGCCAGACTGGGATCACGCGCACACAACTGCATGAATTCCAGACGCTGTGCGGGCGTCATCTGGGTGTAGAGCCGCCCGATTTCCGCCGTGCGTTCTGGTGGGTCAAGTTGCGCCAGGCGCACCAACAATCCCTGACGCTCGCCAGGGCGCAGCTTCGCCACCTGCGCCAACGCCAGCACGCCGGTATCAGAGCCGACGTTGCCTTCGGCGAGCACAGCCTGCGCGTTGCGACGGACCTCCCAATCAGGGTCATCGAGCAGACGCGTGGCCACCGGAATCAAACGGGTGTCCTTGCACTCCATCAGAATACGCAAGGCGGTGCGCCTGGTCTGTGGATGTGGCAACGAGCATCCCTGAAATGCTAAATTGGCGAGCGACGGCAACACCAAGCGTTCCGCGGCAGTCAGCGCGCTGTAGGCGACCATGCCTTCGGGATCGGCCGCCAGCCGTTCGATATGCGGGATGGCCGCCGGCATCGGCGACCAGCCGAAACGTTGTACGGCGATCGCGCGCACTCGCGGATTCGCGTCCGACATGGCGGCGAGGAAGAGGTCGAGATCTGCCGCCGGGCTGTCGTTTTGTGGCCGGTTATGCCAGCCACTCTGGAGACGATCGAATACCGCCACGCGCACGTGGTCGGCGGCATCTGCCGCCAGTTCATGCAGTTGCGCCCGTAGCCAGCGCGCTTGTTCGGGTTGTTCGCTGGCGCTAGCCGACAGATGGGAAGCCAGGACTTCTACGAGCGCGACCCGCACCAGCGCTGACATGTCCAGCCGAATGTGGGCGACCATGCCGTGATCAAGCGTCGCCTGTCTGGCCAACGATTGGACGGCCTGGGCCCGGCGCTGTTCCTTGGCGTCCTGGAACTGCAACAACGCTAACGCTGCATGCGCCGGCGTCTTGCCGCCTTGACGGACCACCAGTTCGAGAATGCGCTGCGCGAGCACCACCCGGTCATCGCTGCCGCCGAGCAGATGCTTGATCACTGGTTCGAGCTCCGCCGGTGGACGTTGACCAAGGTCGGTGATCACGGCCTCAACGAGGTCGCGATGCGGATCGCTCAGCAAGGCGACGCTGTCGCTGAGGCGCTGACGTTGCAAGACCGCAGCCAGCGCGGTGATCTCACTCGATCCCAAGCGTTCATGTGTGCGCATGGCTTTGAGCACCGAGGGGACTACCGACGGATCGTTGAGCTTTGCCAGCACGGTCAGCGTTGCCAAGCGCTCCACCGGACGCGGGCTGTTAAGGTGACGTACCAGGTCGTCCGCCCGCATGTCGACGGCGGAGAGGGTGGACCAACCCAGCAGCATGGCGCACAGGCTGCGAATGAGTGGAAATGATCGTTTCATGACTGCTGCTCCGCACGACGGCGACGAAGGAATCCCCACCACCACCAACAAATCCCCGTGAACGTCAACCCCAACACCCCGAGCACCAGCACGATGATCAGTGGGCTGCGTCCACGCCGGGTTTTTTCCGGTTCTGCTGCCATCGGCCGTGCGCTGGTGGTGTCTCCGACGGCCGGTTGCGTAAGCACGTCCACCGATTGAGTCGGTGTGCTCGACGGGGCGAGCGCTGCTGGCGCAGCAGACGCGGGCGGAATGGTCTTGCTGGTCGCCGTAACGGCAGGTTTGGGAATTTCGTAGGTGACCGTGGGTGGCAAGGGCATTGCCGTTTGGGTGCTGCCAGCGTTTGCGACCCACCACGATCCTGCCCAGGGAATTACCAGCAGCGGACCCTCTGGCGCGGCGGTGATCGCACACTCATTGCCCTGCTGACACAATCCGTCGACCATGTGCAGGTCGCCGCCAACCACCCAGCGAACACCGGTGCCACTGCGAGTGACCAGGTGGATGCTGTGATCGTGCTCGCTGGCCAACAGACCGGCACTAACGTCATTGGTGCGTTTCAAATCGAAGGGCGGCGATTGATCACGCATTTCCCAGCCTTTGGAACCTAGTGTAAAACGCGCAATCATGGCATGTTTTTTCGGCTCGACCCTGGCGATCGCATACAGCGATGGCGTCCCGTCACTGAAGCGGTGCAGCAACAGACCGCGATCGGGCGACCAACCCACCGGCGGTACCAGCGGAGTGGGCGTCGTCGACCAGCCACGGCCATCGCTACTGGTCGCGGTGTAATAATCCGCACTGCCTTTGCGCTGATAGACGATGACCCATTGTCCGACGGCCGACCACACCGCGCCAGCCACATGACGACGACCACGTTGTTGGTAGTCATCATCGCTGACCTCGGCAATGCGCACCGGTTGCGTCCAGGTGACCAAATCGGTGGTCGTGATTGACCACAACTCCACACCACGACGGAACACCAACAAGATCTGGCCCTGCGGCGACACCGCAGCAACTGCAAGTGATTCCTCCGCCCCGGAATTCGCCGGCAGGTTGGTGATCATCTTCCAGGTGCGGGTATCGCGAGAGACCCCGATCCGCAAATCGCCGTCCACACTCCAGCCCAACACCACGCCAAGTTGTTCATGCAGCAACGCCTGCGGTCGATACGCGGTCGGGTTCTCATGCTCTGGACGGGTAACGCCCGGGACCTCCACACCGAGTGGGGCCGGGAAGGCGAGACGCACATCCGACCAGCCATCGGCCGGACGTTTGGGCCGATGGGTCAGCGTCCACTCGACGCGGGTCTCTCCGGTGGTGGCCACTTCGATGGTGGCCTCGTCGCTAAAACGCAGGTAGTCCTGAATCGGTCGGTCGCTGCCTTGCCAGCTCTTGATGACCTGTGAATCCGCCAGCACTCTGAGCGATCCGGGCGCCAGATCACCGATACGGCAGGGCGTGATTCCACGCGGATGCCCATCGATGGTGATGAGTGCACCGGGTGGTTGGGTGACGATCCAGAGCGCGCCCGGTTTCGCTGCGCGCAACGTCGCGCTCAGGTGCAGATCGGCGAGCGGCACATCGCTCTGGCTGGGCTGCCCTGAGAGCTGGACGACTCCGGTGGCACTGAAGCCCGAGGCGAAGGTGGGCGACACCGCGATGGTCACCGGCTCGCCGTCCTTCGAGGAACAGAGCGTGTTACCGTTGCTGTTGGCATCGGCGATGCTGTGGGTTGCCAGGCTGAAACGGTACTGCCCCGTCGGCATGCCCGGTTTGGCAACCGCGGTGACGGTCAGGTTTTCGATCACCATGCCGGGCGGCGGCGCGACCCCGAACCCTGCGTAACTCAGACGCGCTACCGCGGGTTTGCCCTCGCTCAGTCGCACCACTGGCCAATCGCTCGGCCAGCCCCCCGCGGCGGACAGCAGTGCCAAGCGCAACAGGTACTCGTCCTCGGTGGGAACCTGACTCTGCGTGCGCGCACGCACGTCGGTGATCAGCCGCAGACGACGCAACCACAAGTCAGCCACCGGTGCACCAGCACTCGCGCCGGCGGCCGCTGAAGCCTTCGCTGCCGCGGCGTTGCCAGCACTGGTGGTCACTGGCGCAGCGACCGAGTCACCGAGCAGGGCGAGACGATTGGCAGCCAGAGCGGCCACCGTCACCGACGAACCCGCATGCTGCGCTCCCACCAGATCCGCTGGCGCCGGGCTGTAGGGGTATTCCTGGATCAGCCGTTCGTACAGCCGTCGTGCGTGCGCTGGTCGTTCCTCCGTGGCGCGCGCCAAACGAAACAAGGCGGTCGACATGCCGGGATCATCGGGATCCACCGCGATCGCTTGCTCCCAGGCGACCAGCGCCGCAGCTGGACGACCGAGCGCCTCCAAGCTGCTACCAAGCGCCAACCACGCCTCGCCATACTGCGGTGCGAGTTTGCAAGTACGCAGCAGATCGGCGACGGCCCAGGCATGATCGCCGCGTGCAGCCGCAGCACGGCCGCGCTGGAAAGTCACCAAAGCCGCGAGCGGCAAATCACGTGCCGTGCGACTGGCACCCGCAGTCGGGAGCGTGACCCGCGCCGACATCGTCGTCAGCGCGCCAGCAGCGATGCGACGGGCGAGCACGGGCAGCTGCTCGGTGGTGCCTTCAAGGCGTTGAGTCCAGCGCTGCTGACCATCGGTGGTCAATGCCACTTCCAGTGTCAGGCGGTCATCGATGACCGTGAAGCTGCCGCCAAGCACGTGGCTGGCGAGGGCACCCTGCGCCTTGCCACCGTCTCGGGCGATGAGCCCTTCTTGATCGATGGCGGCGATGGCACTGCGGTCGAGCACCGTAATGCCACTGCTGACATCGCGCGCGCCGGTGGCGAGGGCCGAAGCCACCAGGTCGGCGCAGGCGGACGCCAGCCAGTCCTGGTCCAGCAGCGGGTGACGGTTCTGGAACTCGGTCACCACTACAGTTATCTGCGGTAGTGCGGGCGGCGCCGATTCGCTCGGGGGTTTCGCTTCTCCGGCGCCCACCACGGTCAGCCAACACAGCAACAGCAACGTTCTCATGGCAACTCCGGCATCAGGGTCAGCAGTTCCTGCGCATGCCGCTGACTGTTGCGATCCTCGTTGGTGAGCGACATGCCTGAGGCCGAGACCAGTTCATCACGCGCCGCCTGGTGTTCACCCGCCAGCAGGAGGTGGACTGCGCGTTGCACTCGCGATGCACCGGTCGGCGACAAGCCTTTGGGAGGAACACCGTGGGGAAGGATCACTTCGATCTGGACGCGCAGGGCGTGCAAGGACTCGGAGGTGAGCCGCGGCTGAAAATCGACCGCGACGAAACCGTGATCTTGGTCGCCTCGGCGCAGGCATTCTTGCAACACGCCTATGAAATCGTTGGGGCCCGCTCCCGAGTTGACGAAGGGGGTTCGTCCCAGCACCTGATCATAAGCGAACTCACTCAACGACGGCCAAGGGACACCGGTCCGCGCAAACAGCGTGGTGGCTTCCGCCCCCTTCCAGGCGGTGTCGACCACCCGGACTGACGACAGTGCCACCGGCGACTGCCCCAGTCCGACGATGTGCGCTTTGATGATCACCGCCTCGCTCGGCAGGTTCCCGCGTTGCACCCGCAGCACCAGATTGCCGCCATTGCGCTCCGGATTGGGCAGCAGCACCCGATCGACTACCGGTAGTTCGGCATGATAGACCCATAAGGGTGGCGGACATCCCGCCGGCAGGCCCTGGCGCTTGTTCAACGCCTCGCGGACATTCGGCGCCAACAAATGTGGAGCGGACGCGGCCAATTCGATGCAACGTTCTGCCGCGGTATCGCAGATTTTCGTAAAGGCGAAGTAGTCCTCACGTGCTATCAGCGGGTCGGTTGCGCGTATCGCCCAAATGCGCGTCAGTGCTTCTTGATACGCCTCGCCGGCCCGGCGATCACGCCGCTCGGCCACGTACACGTCGCCAAGCATGATCCAGGCCCGGATCTCCTCTTGACGGGCACGCAGTCCACTTCCGGTGGGCGCTTCACGCACACGCCTTTCGACCTGTTGCACGAAACGTCGCAGGCTGCTCGTGGACAAGCTGTCTTGCTGCTCGTTTGGTTTGCTACTGGGCAGAGCCGTACGCGCGGCGACGTCGTGCAGCGGTGAATCCGCTGGTGGGGACGTGCGAGCGATGACGGCCTTGGCCTCGGCGGCCGCGAGTCCTTCAAAACCAGCCGCGACCAGCGCCGCCAGAAATCCCTGCTCTGCGTCGGCCATCGTCGGGTCGTGGTGCAACGCCAACAGATGCTCCGTGGCCGCTTCTTCGTGAGCACCCAGGGCACGCAGAGCCACCGCACGCTCCTGGTGTTTTGCCGCACGCAGCGGGATGACGCCAAAGGCTACCGGTGCCAACGTGCCCTTGCGCAACACGGTCGCCAATGACGCGCCGAGACTGGCCGCTTGGCCGGCCAGCGTACCGTCATCACCTTGTGCATCACCAGTCCATACCACCTGGGCATCGGTTACAGCGATAGCACGCAGGGTCACCATTCGACGTTTATCTGCGAGCAGACGCAGACGCCCGACCACCACCACGTCGGCTTTGAGGAGCCGTCCAACCCGCGCCGCGGTCGCCGGATCGACCAGGCCCGACAACGCCAATGCTTGCTCTTTCAAGATCTGGTCGATGCGTGCCCGTTCCACCACGGTGATCTGATCACTGTCGGAAAGCTGGACCTGCAGCTGATCCTCCATCACTGCTGTGATCGCACGGACCCCATCGCTGCGCACACCGTCGATCGCCACCAACTCTAGCGGCGTGATGGCGACCACACGAATGTCCTCGCCCATCACCGGCAGCAACGAGGCCAAGCCGATCAGCAGCCGTCGGCTCCAGGCCTGGACATGGCGAGATAAGCTCATCGGGCATTCCATCCACTGGTGAGATCGGTGACGAAGCTGACGGCGAGCTGGCGCACACTTTTTTCCAGCGCGAGTTTGCCGGCAAGGATCTCGGAGGCATCGGCGGCCGAGGTGGTGGCACGTTCGACCGCGAGCACCTGACCGTCCTTCACCGCGATGGCCGAGACTTCGAGCCGGGCGCGTGATGACATCAAAGCACCGACCGCGCCAGTAGTCTGGCTGACGCCGCTACCGGCGATCACCACCTCGACCGCGCCAAGGTCGGCGGGGAACGGCGCGGCACGACCTGCGGCATACTCCTTCGCCCAGGTCGCCAACGCCGGGCTGTCGCTTTCGATCACGCGGAAACCGCTTTTTCGTAGCAGGTAGCCAAATTCGGTACGCACCGCCGGATCGGGCGCGGGCAGGTTGATGTGGCTTTCTTCTACCGCGATGACGATCGTCGGCAGGCGTTTTCCGCGGATCGCCTCGCTGATGCGCTTGAGCAGCGTGGCGACCTCATCGCTGTCGCTCGGCGTCGCGCCTGACAAGGCATCGACCGCATTGCCCAGATCGATCGCCACCTGCGCCGCCATCAGCGCCGGCGTGGCGTTCTTCTTCAGCTCGCCTTTGCTCACCGCCTTGACCCGACCGGTCTCGACATCGATGGCCTTGGCAGAAACGTAGGTGTAGTCACCGACCGCATAGACGCGTTGGGTGATCAGCACGCGCGCACCCACCAGTTTGCCGATGCGCGCGGCGTTGCTGGTGTCGATCAGGCCGCTCTGGGTCAGCTCCTGTTCGTTCAGCACCTGACGGAGTTGCGTGCGCTCGACCAGATCGAACGCCCCTTTGCGCGTAAGGGAAACCGTCAGCAGTTCAGGGAAGGCCTTGGCGAAATCACGCAGCGTCAGGTCACCAGCCTCGCAACCGAGCACCGCCACCACCGGCGTGGCCTTGGGCGCAGCAGGCACGGCATCGACCACCGATGGACGTGGCGCCGGTGCAGGCGCGACCGCCGTCGACGTGCTCACCACTGGGGTTAGCGGTGGCACCAAGGTGGGCGCCGGCGGTTGTTTCAACCACTCGGCTTTCTTCGGTGTTTCTGTCGTTGGCGGCGCAACCGGCGCAGTCGGCGCCAGAGCGACAACGGGCGGTGCGACGGTCGGCGAAGGCGCTGTTGCCAGCGGCGTGATGGGTGCCGCCGTAGGCACTACGACAACGGGCAACGCTGCCGGTGCCGTTTCGGTGATAGCAGGCGACTTTGTCGTGGATGCCGCTGGACGCATCAGCAACAGCACACCCTGCAGCACGATTACAAGAACAGCCAAGCCGATGACCGCCGGGATCACCCATGGACGCCGACTGCTACGAACGGGAGGGATGACGCTGGTCATGGTGACTCCAGGAACATTGGTGACGGCCGCTTTGGCGGCGACCGGGAGATCGCCACGCGCAAGCAACGCGTCGAGCGCACGCCGCAATTCCTGCGCGCTGGCGTAACGCTGAGTGCGATCCTTGGCGGTGGCCTTCAGCACCACGGCGGCGCACGCGGGGCTGACCTCCGGATTCAGTCGGCGTGGATCCGGGAACGGATCATTGATCACCTTCGCCACCACTGCCCACACCGATTGGCCGGTGTACGGCGGATGACCGGTGAGCAGGTAGAACAGACTGGCACCGAGCGAATAGAGATCCGTGCGCGCATCCAGATCAGGCGCGCCATCGGCTTGCTCCGGCGACATGTAGGCCGGCGTGCCCATCGCCGCGCCGGACTGCGTCAGCTTGCGCTCTGGCGAAGCCGTCGCGACGAGACCGAGGTCGCCGATCTTGGCCAAGCCATCCTCGGTCAGCAAGATGTTCGACGGTTTGATGTCGCGGTGGATGAATCCGGCCTCATGCAGCGCCTCCAGACCGAGCGCGCAATCGCGAGCGATTTCCACAGCACGGCGTTCACCCAGACGGTGGTCGTAGGAACGCATCAGGCGTTCAGCATCGCCGCCAGCGACGTACTCCAGCGCCATGAAGAAGCGGCCATCAGCAACGCCGACGTCATAGCAGCCGACCACGTGCGGATGGTTGAGCTTACCGGCCGCGCGCGCTTCACGCAGGAAACGTTGACCCAGCGCGTCGTCTTGCAGCAACTCACGGCTGAGCAGCTTGAGTGCCACGGTGCGCTGCATGCTGATCTGCTGCGCACGATAGACCTCGCCCATGCCGCCAGCACCGATGCGATCGATCAACCGAAAACCGGCGATGGTGGTAGGCGGCAGCTCGTTCAGCACCGACGCCTCAGCGCGCAGACGTGCGACCTGCTCAACCGTGCAATGACCACCCTGCACCAGCAGGTGCTCGGCGAGACGCATGGGATCGGGTGCGGCCCGCACCTTGTCCACCAGCACACGTGCGACGTCGGCCGGCAGATGACCAGCACGTGCAGCGAGTTTGATCACCCCGGTGGCGGACGTGCTCATGACCACCGTCTCATGGTCCACAGCAGCGCATCCGGCTGACGGATTACGACGTATCCTTGCTTGGTGTGATTCCGCATGGGACGGACTCTAGGGATCGACCCTCGTTACGCCAAGTGCCTGCCCGGCCCTGTGGATTCAGCAGTTGCGTCGATTACTACCGACTGCCCGGTAGCCGTGTAAAGCAGCCCTTACAGATCGTCGCGCGGGCGTAGGTCGTGTTCCCGCATGAGGTCGTAGAGCGTGACACGTGACAAACCCGCCACTCGGGCACAGGCGCTGACGTTGCCGTGGTAACGGGCGAGCAGGTCTTCGAGCCAGCGTCGTTGGAAGCTGGCTTTGGCGGTTTTGTAGTCGTCGACGAACAATTCGGGGCAGGCGACGGTTTCGGCCTGCCAGGCGAGTGCAAGAATGCGCGCAAACAGGATCAGGACCTCGCCCGCCCGTTGCAGCCCGGGACCACCGACCAAGCAATCGACCACCACCTCGGGTAACACGCTGACGATCACGCGGTTGCCTGGCGCCTGCTCCGGCACCAAACCCCGCCACACCAAAGTCGGCGCGGACGGCGCAGCGACGCCCGCATTCGCATCCCCAGCCACCAACCCCTGCGATGCATGCAGCCACAATCCCGCCGCCGGAATGCGCGGGCGGATGGTGCGCAGGAACCGCTCCATCAATTTCGGCAAGGTCAGGCCGCGACCACTGAGGAAGGTCAGGCGCACGAGGTCCTCGTACACCACGCGACCAATGGTCTCGTCGAGGGCGGCGGGTGATGTCGTGGGATCGGGGGGCACGCGCGGGAAAGGCTACTGCCCCGTCTGAGAAATTCACTGCCGGTGCCGCTCGCGGTCCGGCGTTGACCCTCGCTGGCGGTACGCTTGTTCCCCTCCACTCCAACGGGTAAGACGCTGCCCATGCCTGCGACCGCTGCGCTTACTGATGCTGCGCATACTGATGCCGCGACCAAGGAGGCCCGCCTGCACGAGGTGCTGCGTGGCTATCAGCAGGTGATGGTGGCGTTCTCGGCCGGCGTCGACTCGACCTACCTGCTCGACGTGGCGCGCGAGGTGCATGGTGAACAGGTAACGGCGGTGACCGCCGACAGTCCGAGTCTGGCGCGCACGAGTCTGGTCGAAGCTGAGGCCTTCTGTCGTGAACGTGGCATCCGTCACATCGTGGTGCCGACCGACGAATTTGAGCAGGAGGAGTACCTCGCCAATGACGGGCGACGTTGTTACCACTGCAAGGCGGCGTTGATGCGCGCGATGAACGGCTTGGCCGCGGCGACGCGACGTGAACGTGGTGAGCGTGGTGAGGTCGCGCTGCTCATCGGCGCGATTGCTGACGATCTCGGTGATTACCGCCCGGGCATGCAGGCGGCGCGCGAGGCCGGAGCGCGTTGGCCGCTGGCGGATCTGGGCTTCACCAAGGTCGAGGTCCGCGAACGTTCCCGCGCGCGCGATTTGCCGACCTGGAACCGTGCCGCCGAACCGTGCCTGTCGAGCCGGGTGCCGTATGGCGAGCGCGTGACGGTCGCAGGACTGCGCATGATCGAGCAGGCCGAACAGGTACTCAAAGACCGTGGTTTTCCCGTGTGCCGCGCACGTCATCACCGCGTCGGCGATGAACGCAGTACGACCCAAAACTTCCTTTGCCGCATCGAAGTGCCGAAGGCAGATCTGCCGCGCCTGGTAGCGCTCACCGATTCGGTGGTACCGGCGATCCGCGCGCTCGGGTATGCCAACGTCACCATCGACCTCGCCGGTTTCACCAGCGGTGGCTTCAACGCGCTGCTGACCAAGACATCGGACATCGGACATCGGACATCGGACGTATGAGCGACACTCTCAATATCGATTTCGACCGCCATCGTCGCCAGGGATTCCCCGAGGTGATCTATGGCGGTGGTAAAACCGTGAACGAGATCCTCGCCGCTGCGACGAGCTTGGTGGAGGCCCACGGCAAGGTGCTGGTGACCCGTGCGACCGACGAAGCGCTGGCGGCGCTCACCGATTCGCTCAAACAGGGCCGCGCACATCCACGCAGCCGCTGCTTCACCGTCGGCGAACCGACTCCCACCTGCGGTCCGGTGGCGGTGGTCAGCGCCGGCACCAGCGATGAACCGGTGGCGGAAGAAGCCGCCGTGACGCTGGCCATGCGTGGCGTGCGCGTCGAACGCTTCCGCGACAGCGGCGTCGCCGGCCTGCATCGCATCATGAAACATTTGGACGCCATCCGTCGTTGCCAAGTGGTGGTGGTGGTCGCCGGCATGGATGGCGCGTTGCCCTCGGTGGTCGGCGGCCTGCTCGACATCCCGGTGATCGCTTGCCCGACCTCCGTGGGGTACGGTGTCGCCGCCGGTGGGCACGCGGCGCTCAACACCATGCTCTCAAGTTGTTCCGCCGGGGTGACGGTGGTGAACATCGATAATGGTTTTGGCGCGGGCTTCGCCGCAGCGACCATTGCGCTGCTGGTGGCACGGAATCGGGCCTAAGGCTTGAGGCTTAAAACTTGAGGAAAAGCCGAGCCGGGTCACCTCAAGCCTTAAGCCTTAAGACTTAAGACTTAAGCCTTAAGACTTGAGGAAAAGCCGATCCGGGTCACCTCAAGCCTTAAGCCTTAAGACTTAAGACTTAAAACTTGAGGCAAAGCCGATCCGGGTCACCTCAAGCCTCAAGCCTTAAGCCTTAAGCCTGTCTCTTACCCCCTGACGCCAGCCTGACGCGTTTCAGATGTTCCCGCCCAGGTGGTCGTTCAAAGTGGCCGCAAGATTCCACCGCTCCCTCCGGATAGGATCATGCAACCATGGAAACCCACCGGGCCTCCGATGATTCTCTGATTTCCGCCTTCTGCGAAGCCGTAGAAGATGGCGAACGCCAGCGTTGTTTCAGTGCACTAGTGGAACGCCACGGACCGATGGTCATGGGTGCCTGCCGGCGTATTGCCGGCAACGGCACCGACGCTGAGGACGCCGCGCAGGCGGTGTTTATCACCTTGGCCAGCAAGGCCCGTTCGCTGCGTGGACATCCCACCATCGGCGGCTGGTTGCACCGCGTGGCGCGCAATGTCGCGCTGCGGCAACGTGAGGCGGCGAAAAATCGCAGCCGCTATGAAGGAAACCAGGAGGCACAGGCCATGACCTCGCCACCAGATGGATTGGATGAGCGGCTGCGCGGTGAACTGCGCGAGACCCTTGACCACGCACTCGACAGCTTGGCGGAGCGTTACCGCGTGCCGCTCGTGCTGCACTACCTTGAAGGTCACTCGCAGGAGGAAGTCGCGCGTCTGCTCAACCTCAAAGAAGGAACGCTCGCCTCGTTGCTGTCACGCGGACGTGAACTGCTGCGCCATCAACTCAGCCGCAAAGGTGTCACGGTCGGCGCGTTGATACTGGTGGGCATGTTGACTGCCGAAGGGCAAGCCGCGGCCGTGCCCGCGGCCTTCACGCTCGCCACCGCCAAAGCTGCCAGCGCGATTGCTGCCGGTTCATTCAGCACTGCTGCCGCCATCGGCACGGCTGCACCGCACGTCATTGCTCTGACCAAAGGAGGTCTGTCGACCATGACCCTGATGAAACTCACCGCTGCCGCGACGCTGGTCGCCGGCACCCTCTCGGTCGGCACGCTGACGGTAGCAAACTACACTTACGCGGCGGAGGTCGCACCCGCGCCAATCGTGGTCACCGTCGATCCGCCTGCGCCGCCGCGGCCCAGCGATCCACAGAACCTCGACCAGTCGGGTGCGGAAGAAGCGGTGCGTTCCGCCATCCGCGCGCTGCGCACCAACGACGCCAATGCCTTTTTGCGGCGTCTGCCCGAAAGCGATCAACAGGCCGCCGAGCGCGCCTGGAAACAGCTCGGCTCCGGCGACGGTAATCCGTGGGTCAACGGCATGGTCAATCGCGTGCTGCGCGCCAGCACAACGGCTGATGGAGCTGAACAGGTGTCGACCTTTATCTCGCCGTTCCTGGCGATGGCGCAGCCGCAGATGCTCGCGCAGCAGATCAAGGAACTGAACGGCAAGCCGATCGTCGGCGGCGACCGCGGACGCGGCGGCGGTCTTGCCCGCATGATCGTGCAGAGCGGCATCGCCGCTGTGGCCAGCGGTTTGCTCGCCACCGGTTTCGAATCCGAACAGGTGCGCGCGCTGGAAAAATGGTTCGACGCGCTTGCCAACTGGCTGCCGTCCTCCGGACTGAACGAGCCATCCAAGTCACGTCAGGCGGCCGAAGGTTTGGCGACTGCGCTCAGCAAACTGGGCGCCACCAACCTGGAAGAACTCGGCAAACTCAACCTGCCGCAGTTCCTCGATCGTGTGGCCCTGGCGATGCCGGAACTCAAGCGCGTACTCGCGGTCTACGGTTTAGAACTCGACCAGGCGCTCGATTCGGTGCAGATCGCCTCGCGCGATCTGACGCCAGAAGCAACCACGCCCGGCGTGAACGCGCGGTTGGTGACGGTGACCTTCAACGCCTTCGGCGGCACGCACGTGCTCCCACTCAAACTGGTCGAGACCGGTGGTCGTTGGCAGGTAGCCGCCGATTCGCCCGTGACAGCATGGCTGCGTCCGCGAATGGGCGACATCGACCCGCGGATGCTCGGCGGTGGTGGAGCGCGTGGTGATCGTGGTCAACGCCCAGGCGGACAACGCGGACCACGTGGCGATGCAGGACCCGAGACGACGGAACCGGCGCCCAAGCCGGATGCGAACCCTGGGTTCTGATCAGGGCCGCCCAACGGGTAGGCCGCCTGATTCCCTCTACTTGCGGACGTGCTTGAGCCCAGCTTCAAGCTCCGCGAACCCCGCCAACGCGGACTGCACATCATCGATGATGGACCGGGCGATGGTGCTGGGATCGATACCCGCGGCATCGTCGTTATCGCCCTCTTCAGTGAGCCACGTCACGTCGAGGTTGCACTTGTCGCGCGCGGCGAGTTCGGCGTAGGTGTACGAGCGCCACTTCCCCGTGGGCTTCGCCTCGCTCCAGGTGGCTTTGCGCTCAGCGCGGTCATCCGCTTTGTAACAGGCGACGAACTCGTCGAGGTGGTTGCGCCGGAGGGGATTCTGTTTTGGCGTGAAGGTACTGCCGGTGCGCAGGTCATAGAACCACACGCGCTTGGTCCACGGTTTCTCGGCGGCGGGTTTGCGCTCAAAGAACAGCACGTTCGCCTTCACGCCCTGCGCATAGAAGATGCCGGTCGGCAGACGCAAGATGGTGTGCAGATCGCAGGTCGCGAGCAGCTTGCGGCGAATCTTCTCACCCGCGCCGCCTTCAAAGAGGACGTTGTCAGGCAGCACGACTGCCGCGCGTCCGTGGATCTCCAGGCAGGTGACGATGTGCTGAAGGAAGTTGAGCTGCTTGTTGCGGGTCTCGGCCCAGAAGTCATCGCGTACCACGGTCAGCGCGTCGTTACCGGTCTCATCGTCCTCGGTGGTGAACGTCACCGACGATGAGCGCCCGAACGGCGGATTGGTCAGCACGATGTTCGCCGCCGGTCGGTAAGCCTTCGACAGGCTGTCGGCGCGTTCCACCGGCAGATCGTTGTCGGAATCCATCGCACCGACGCCGTGCAGCATCAGGTTCATGGCGCACAGGCGCACCACCGAGTCCACCAGTTCGACACCACGCAGCGCTTTGCGGCTGAGGTGTCGGCGCTGATCCTTGTCCAGATCGCGGCGACCGGCCAGGTGTTCATACGCTGCTAACAGGAATCCACCGGTGCCACACGCCGGGTCGAGAATGACTTCACCAGGACGCGGATTGATGACCGCGACGATCGCCTGGATCAGCGGACGCGGGGTGAAGTACTGGCCAGCACCGCCCTTCACGTCCTGCGCGTTCTTCTCCAGCAGACCTTCGTAAGCGTCGCCCTTCACATCAGCGCCGAGTTCCAACCACTGCTGTGGCCCGATCAGTTCCTTCACCAGCATGGTGAGCTTGGCCGGATCCTGGATCTTGTTCTGCGACTTGCGAAAAATCAGCCCGAGCATGCCCTGCTTGTTGGCGAGATGCGTCAGGATGTCGCGGTAGCGCGACTCCAGCGCTTCGCCCTGCTCCTTGGCCAGGGCGGTCCAGTCATAGCCCTTCGGCACCACCCGCGACTCGCCGAGTTCGACCCGTTCATGGGCCATCTTGAGGAACAACAGGAAGGTGAGCTGCTCGACGTAGTCGCCGTAGCTCAGGCCGTCGTCACGCAGGAGATCGCAGTAGTTCCACAGCTTTTGGACGATCTGAGGGGCGTTCACAGGCGATCCAGGAAAGTAACAGTTTTGTAAGTCATGTATTGGCATATTTTTGAGTTGTTCATGCAGTTACTTTCCCGGCAATTTGGAAAGTGAAGCTACAAGATCGAGAAAGACATCGGAGAGTCCTTTGCGGCGATACCGCCGGCTGCTGGGGGCTCGTGCCGATAGGAACCAAGTGACCAGTATCGATCCAGGTGTGCAGCATCTTTGTGGTTTCACCGGCACGCTCATGGCTTGGCCTTGTTCTTCGCCCCGGGGGGACGGCCGCGGCGTTTGGGCGTCATGGTCGACGGGGCGATGGAGGCAACCGGGGCTGCCGCGCGGGTGGCCGCCTTACCCTGGGAGCGCGGCCCTCCGGGCCGCTGGATGATGGTTTGATGCGGCCCGGAGGGCCGCGCTCCGTGTGGTGCAGCCTGAGCACGGATCCGTTCCAGCAGGACGCTGGCCGGTTCGTCGTGCGGATCCTGCGGCACCAGACGGCCCTGGAAGGCGGCGGCGAGGATGGCGCGACGCAAGCGCTGGGCGCGGCGTTTGGCCTGGGCGATGGAGGTGGCGAGGACGTCGGCGCGGGAGAGGTGGCGGTCGACTTCGGCGACGATGCGTGGGATCTCGGCTTCAGGCGGTAGAGGTACGCGGATCTGTCGAATACGATCCTGTCCGATGTTACGCATCGACATTTGGTTTCCGGTAGAGAGCTGTTGAATCTCAGTGCGCCCGAACGCCGTTCTGAGGCACAGCAGAACCCACTGCTTATTCACACCCGCAAAGTGAAATCGGAGGATCTTGTCGCTAAGCATTACACGTTTGATGACGTGCTTCGCGATCACGCATGCGCCAATAAGTTCGATGGTATTAGCACGGCTGAACAAGAAATCATTGGCCTTGACCAATGAGGACAGATCGATTCGCGCAGGATCTGTGCACGTCTTGCTTGCCTGCTCATCGTAAGTTCCCCAAGTAACTGCACTCACTTTGACCACGCCGATCTCTTTGCCTTCCGGTGGCCGTTCGTCGCATTTGAAACTGGAACCCGATTCAATCCTGGTCAACAGGTGATCGAGGTTCGTCCACGTCCACCCCTCCGGCAGCTTCGGCAGTTTGCTGGTGTCGGGTTTGGCTGGTTCCTCGTACTTAGCCTTGGTGTTGGCCTTGCGGCGTTCGACGAGGATGCGGGCGAGGAGTTGGTCGGCGGGTTCGTAACACGGAGCGCGGCCCTCCGGGCCGCTTGGATCTCGAAGCGGCCCGGAGGGCCGCGCTCCGTGTGGTGTTTGATGGGCGATGTCGGCGTCGGTGGAGACCAGCTTGCCGGAACAGGCCGCCGCCAGCACCGCCGCCCGGTAGCGGACGAGGTTGCGCTCGGCCCGCTCCAA
>Ga0105046_10004635_pt1 | contig 21845 bp, 15 predicted proteins | sample MAT03_FD_78385 | JGI IMG/M metagenome (GOLD analysis project Ga0105046, IMG submission 78385) | Freshwater microbial communities from Lake Fryxell liftoff mats and glacier meltwater in Antarctica - MAT-03 (megahit assembly) | ecosystem: Environmental > Aquatic > Freshwater > Ice > Liftoff...
CTCCTTGCGCCGCGCCAGGCGGGCGAGCCGACCTTCATGGAGGTCAACATGGCTGCCGAGAACGCGTTGGCCGGGTTGGCCAAGCCAACGATCGCCGTCGTCCAGGGCGACTGCATCGGTGGCGGTTGTGCGTTGGCGATCGACTGCGACTTTCGCCTGGCCACTGGCGACTCGCGGTTTGGCATCACACCCGCCAAGCTGGGTATCGTCTACCCGCCCGCCTCGTTGGAGCGCGCCGTGGCGCTGTTGGGCCCAGCAGCGAAGCGACTTTTGTTCACCGGGGATCTGATCGGCGCGACGGAAGCACACCGCATCGGCCTTGTTGACGAGCTGCTCGCCGCCGACGCGCTTGAGATTCGGCTCTACGAACTCTGTACGACGCTCGCGCAGCGCTCGCTGCTCACTCAGGCGGCAACGAAGGAGATGATCGCCGCAGTCGTCGAGCACGGTGCCGTTACTGCGGAGATGACGCGGCGTTGGGCCGATGAGGTGACTGCCTCGGGCGAGATGGCGGAAGGGGTCACGGCGTTTCAGGAACGCCGTGCACCACACTTTCCGTGGCGTGGTGCGACTCGATGAGTAGCACCCGCGCTTCGCTGCCGAGTGCAGATCGGTACCGATGCGGGAGTTGTGCCGGATACGACAGAAAATCACCCGTGGCCAGCGTGCTGCACACTCCGTCGACCTCGACGTCGATGGGGCCGACCAGCACGTAGAGCGCTTCGAAGCCGTGGTGCTGCCACGGTTCGAGGAACTCAGTGGAAAGGCCCACCAACTCCACCACGTGGAACGGTGCGCCGCCTGGGAGCAGCAGCCGGCGCAGCGACTCGCCGTCGGTGTCAATGGCAGGCACGGTTGCGTCGGCCGTGCGTGCCAGCGTCGGCTGTGCGGCGCTGTTGGCGCCACCGAACAGCGCCTGGGGAGTGGTGTCCAGCGCCGTGGCGATTCGATAGAGCGACGACATCGACGGCTTGGCACGGCCGTTTTCCACTTGCGACAGAAAAGGCTGAGAGAGATCGGCGCGGACTGCCAACTCGACGAGCGTCAGCGACTGGGACAACCGCAGCAACCTGATGGCTTGCCCGACTTCGTCCCATCGCTCGTCGCGATGGAGGCTCATGAAACCAATGGCGCTACCTCGTTGGCGAAGCGATCCATCTGCTCGACAGCCTTGCTATACGGGTCGCCGATGAGGTGCGGGAACAGCGTCAGGTTCTCGACGCCGAGTAGGTCGCGCAGCTCCTGTACCTGTGCGGCGACGCCTTCGGGTGTTCCGACCAGGATGGTGCGCTGCTTCATCGACTCCTCCAGCGAGGGAATCAGGCCGGGCTGTACAGGCCGGCCGTCTTCGCCCATGTAACCGCGGCTCCATCCGTAAGGCCCGAGGAATTTCCAGAACTCGTCGTGGCCGTTACGGGCGGTGCGCATTGCTTCCTCGTGCGTGTCCTCGATACGGATGCTGACCACGAGCATGCGCTTGTCGCCGCGTGCAATTGGCGTCGGTTGGTGCTGCTCGTACAGTTCGCCGTAGCGGTCCCACATCCGCTTGATGAACGCCGGATTCTGGTTCCAGAACACGGCGCCGTGGTCGACGGTGGGCACGTATTCGACGGTGGGCGGGCTGGTGACGGCCTGCCAGATCTCGTACGGGTAGATCGGGCGCGGGACGAGCGACAGGTGCTGCACGGTCTCGCCGCGATCAGGGATGCCCGGCTGCGGAAGTTGGAAGAACTTGCCGCTGAAGGAGAACTGCTCCTGCGAGAGTGCCATGCGGATGATCTCCATCGACTCTTCGAAGTACTCGCGGTTGCGAGTGTCGTCGGCCGCTTGGTCGGGGTTGTCGTGTGAGCCGATGGAGATGTGTTGGTCGTTCAAGTGCAGGATCTCGCGTGGCACGGTGCCACGACCGACGCCCAAGATGCCGCGGCCGCCGCTGAGGTTGTGCATCGTCGCGAAGTCCTCGGCCAGCCGCAGGGGATTCCACTGCGGCACCACGTTGAACATTGCGCCGAAGCGGATGTTCTTGGTGCGCGCGGCAATCCAGGCGCTGACGAGAATGCCGTTGGGAATGACTTCGTAGCCCTCGTACTGAAAGTGATGCTCGGTCGTCCAGAAGCTGTCGTAGCCCATCGAATCGGCCGCAACCGCGGCATCGATGTACTTGAGCGTTGCGTCCCAGCAGGCGGCGTTGTCGAAACGCCGATCCATTGGGCTGGGGGCGCCTGCCCCAGCGTCGGTCATCTCGACACCACCGAAGAAAAACGCACCAAGTTTCATGCTTGTGACCGTACCACGACTATTGATGGGGTCAATATCGAGCGCGTGAACGCTGTGTAACGGCACCTTGCTTTCCCCAAGCCGTGCCGAGACCGGTCGACCAGCCGGCAGCCGTCATCCGCCCCGGGTTTGGCGCCCAACCGTGGGGGGACTAGCGGGGTGTGGGGGGTGTCCGGCTGGCGCGTTGGGTCACAGCGCCTATCGCGGCGAGAGCGGGGACCACGAGAAGTGCCCAGCGCAGGCCGATGGCGTCGGCGAGGATACCGAGAGCGAGCGGGCCGAGCGTCACGGCAACGCCAGAGGCGAGCGCGCAATAGGCGCCGAGCGCGACAGCGTCGAGGGCGTGATCCGCGCGACGGTAGAAGCGGTCGACGGTCAGTGGATACAAGGGTGCGCCGCCGAACCCGACCAGCACCAGGCCCGCCGTCTTCCAGCCGAGGCCCGGACCGAAACACATCACCGTCGCGCCGACGCCGATGATCACGAAGCTGTACGAAATGGTGGCGTCGCCCCACCACCGCAGCAGCGTTGGAATTGCGACACGAGTGGCGAACATCATCACGCCGAACACGCTGGCAATGATGGGGGCCAGCCCGGCACTGGCGTGGCCGACTTCACGCAGATAGGTCACAGCCCAGATGCCCACGCTGAACTCGGCGAGAACGGCATTGACGATGAACAGCCACGGCACCATCACCTTGCGATCGCGGAAGTGGCGCAGCGAGAACGTGCCTTCGCGTGGGCCTTCCGGTACTCGCACCGGGAGGGCGACGAAGGCCAACGCAATGGTGAACATGGCAGTGAGAATCAGGTAGGGCGGCCGCCACGACCAGCCCGCGCTCAGAGCGCCGCCGATGACGAGGCTGAACGCGACGCCCGCGACGCCGGGAGCGGCGTTGACGGCAGCGAACGCGGCTGCGCGGTGCTCGCCGTGATGGTCGCTGATGAGACCAGGCATGACCATGACCAAGAGAGCTCCGCCGAGACCGGTGAATGCGGTGCCGAGCAACGTGATCGGCCACGACGGGCCTACGCAGAACATCACGACGCCACCAGCCAGCCCGGCAGCGGACAGCTGCAGCGCCCGCGCCCGCCCGATGGAATCCACGAGGCCGACGCCGAAGACGCCAGCGACGAGCAAGCCGATACCGAAAGTGCTGCCGTGTAGAGCGGCGACCACGCCGCTGATTTGGAACTGTTCGCGCAGCTCGCCCAACACCACTCCCACGCTGAGGCCGGCCACCAACAAGCAGTAGCCGAGCGCCGACGAATACGTCAGCCGGTCCCACCGAAACGAGCGGGGAGCGTCTGCCTGCACAATCACACACGCAATTGTGCCGAGTCGACAGTGGCCCAGACGTGTCATATACAGAACCGTGCGTGTGACTTGTAGCGTGCTCGGATGCTCCTCGGCATCGACACCGGTGGCACCTATACCGATGCCGTGATCTACGACGAGGCAACGGCGACGGTTGTTGCCAAGGCGAAATCGCCCACCACCCACCACGACCTTTCGATTGGTATCTGCGGTGCCATCGACGCAGTGCTTGCCGCAGCGGATGTTGCGGCCGATCGAATCGAGCTGGTGTCGCTGTCGACGACGCTGGCAACCAACGCCTTGGTGGAAGGCAAGGGCCGGTCGGTGTGCGCCGTCATCATCGGATTCGACGGCGACGTGTTGGAGCGGGCTGGACTGGGCGAGGCGTTGGGCAGCGACCCGGTCGTGATTCTCGGCGGTGGCCACGACCCTCACGGTGGTGAAGTCGCCGTGTTGGACACCGAACGACTGGAGGCCGAGGTTGCCGCGGTCGCAGCCAGCATCGAAGCCTTCGCAGTTACTGCCCAATTCAGCGTGCGCAATGCGGCCCACGAGGTGGCGGCTGCCGAAGTGATTCGATCCGTGACAGGCAAACCGGTGACGCTCAGCCACCACCTGTCGGCACGACTCAACGGACCCAAGCGGGCCGTGACAGCGGTGCTCAACGCGCGGCTGATCTCCATCATCGACGGGCTGGTGCGTACGACCGAGGCAGCGCTGTTGCAACGCAATGTACACGCACCGCTGATGGTGGTTCGCGGCGACGGTTCGCTGGTGTCGGCCGCGTTCGTGCGGGAACGGCCGATCGAGACCATCCTCTCGGGTCCCGCTGCAAGTCTGGTCGGGGCAGCCCACCTGACGGGTGTGGCCAACGCCGTCATCGCCGATATCGGCGGCACCACCACCGATATCGCAGTGCTACGCGACGGAGTACCCATCATCAGCGAGGACGGTGCAACCGTTGGCGGGCACCAGACAATGGTTGCGGCAGTAGCGATGCACACCCACGGCTTGGGCGGCGACAGCCAGGTGCGACACGACGAACGCGCTGTTGGCGCCGTGTTGAGGCTGGGTCCACGCAAGGTGGTACCAATCTGCCAACTCGCGCTGGACGAGCCGGAACTGGTGCACTCGATGCTCGACCTGCACCTCACATACTCCAACCCGAGCGAGTTGGATGGCACGCTGCTGATTGCGGAGCACTACGAACAGCGGCTTTCGTCGCTGGAAGGTGTCGAGCGAGCGGTCTTGGTGGCGATGGGCGGACGGGTCGCGTCCGCCGCAAAGGCGCTGTCCACGATGCAGTTGCGCCGCGTGATGGAGCGGCTCGTCCAACGTGGCGTGTTGCAACTGGCCGCGTTCACGCCGACCGATGCGGCTCATGTTCTGGGCCTACAGGACACGTACGACCGCTCGGCGGCGGTCAAAGCTGCGGAGGTGTTCGCCCGCAATCGCGACCGCATGGGCAAGGCGTTGGCCGCCGATGCGCACGAGCTTGCCCAGCTGACCATCGACACCTTGGTGAGGCGCAGCGCGGAGGCGGTGCTCTCGGCGGCGTTCACGCACGATGGCCTACCGCCCGAAACCATTCGGCAACCCATCGTGCAAGCGGTGCTCGATCGCCGCCTGTCCGTTGCCACCATGGCCGTCGGGTTGGATGCGCCCCTGATTGGCCTGGGTGCCTCCGCGTCGACGTACTACCCGCTGGTCGCTCAGCTGCTGGGGGCCGAATGCCGGGTGCCGGCCGATGCGGACGTGGCCAACGCCGTCGGTGCAGTGGTTGGCCGAGTCCGATTGTCGGTGGAATGCGCCATCAGTGCTCCGCAGCAGGGCCAGTATCTGGCGCACGTCGCTGGTCAACCGCCGAAGATGTTCACCGACTTGTCGTTGGCGCGCGCCTACGCAGCCGGTCACCTGTCCGTGCAGCTCGCAACGGACATGGCTGCCGCCGGTGCGCCGGTCTTCCAAACGAAGGAGGTCTGGGACGAGCACACCGTTGATCTCGGTGGCCTTGAAATGTTCGTGGACGGCTCGCTGACGCTGACGGCCAGCGGCCGCCCGCAGTTGGCGAATCAGTCGGTGTAGCGGCGGACGGTGGGCTTCTTGCCCTTGATCGTCGTCTGCTTCAGTGCGGCAATGACCTTGTCGACGCTGCGATCCGGCACGCCGACAATTGCGAACTTCTCGGTGATCTTGATCGGTCCGATCTCGCGACCGACGAGGTCGGTCTCGTTGGCGATTGCGCCCACTAGGTCGCCGGGGCGAATGCCGGCGTTGCGGCCCAGCGAGATGTGAACGAAGCCGGTGGCGCCGCCCTTGTCGCTGGCATGGCTGCGATCGTTGCCACGAACTGGCTTGCCGCCGGGGCGAGAGGCGCCGCCACCGTCGGGGCGACGCTCCATGCGATGGGTAATGTCGGGGATGTCTTGCTCGTCGACGATGTTGCCGGCCATCTCATGGAACAGACGGATGGCGGCGAGCGCAATCTGCTGCGGGTTGGCCTCGCCGGACAGGGCGTTGAGTACCGGCCAAAAGTCGTCGAGATCCTCGGAGGCCATCGACTCGCGGATGGCCGAAACTGTCTGCTCCAACTGGGCTGCGCGCAGGTCGGCGACCGACGGCACCTTCACAATGGTGATGGCCTGCTTGGTGAGACGCTCGATGTTCTGCAGCAGACGCTGCTCGCGCGGCTCGGCCAGGGTGATGGCAACGCCCTCACGGCCAGCGCGACCCACGCGGCCAATGCGGTGGACGTAGCTCTCCGGAGCTGAGGGCACGTCGTAGTTGACGACATGCGTCAGCGTGTCCACGTCGAGGCCGCGGGCGGCCACGTCGGTGGCCACCAACAGTTCAGCGGTGCCATCGCGCAGACGGCTCATCACGCGGTCGCGCTGAGCTTGGTCCATGCCGCCGTGTAGCGCCTCGGCGCGATAGCCGCGGGCGTTCATCGTCTCGGTCAGCGAGTCGACCTCGTGGCGGGTGCGGCAGAACACCAGCGCGCCGCCGGGCGACTCGATGTCGAGAATGCGACCAAGTGCGGCGGGCTTGTGGTTGCGCTGCACGATGTACGCGCTCTGGCGCACCTTGCCGGCGCTGGCCTTGGTGTCGCCGCGTACGACATTGATGCGGACAGGGTCGGTCTGGTAGCGCTTCGCGATGGAGTTGATGCGCGGGGGCATGGTGGCCGAGAACAAAACAGTCTGGTGTGCGTGCGGGATGCCTTCGAGAATGCTCTCGATGTCGTCGGCGAAGCCCATGTCGAGCATCTCGTCGGCCTCGTCGAGCACCACCATCTTGATGCCGTCGAGGTTCAGTGAACCGCGACCGATGTGGTCGATGATGCGGCCGGGAGTACCGACCACGATGTGCACCCCACGGTCGAGCGCCTGCAGCTGACGGAAGATCGGCTGACCGCCGTAGACCGGCACGCACTTGGCGCCCAGGTCCTTGCCGTAGCGGAAGAACGCTTCACTGACCTGCATGGCCAGCTCGCGGGTGGGTACCAACACCAACGCCACGGCCTTGCTGGCGGCGCGCCCGTCGATGAGCTGCAACGCGGGCAGCGCGAATGCTGCGGTCTTACCGGTGCCGGTGGCGGCCTGACCCAGAAGGTCCTTGCCTTGCATCAGGAACGGGATGGTTTCACGCTGGATGGGGGTGGGCTCTTCGTAGCCCAACTCGTCAAGTGCCTTCAGCAGTTCGGGCCGAAGACCGAGTGATGCGAAGCCGCTTTCTGTATCTGTTTCGGCCGCAGTGGCGGCGTCTGCGGCGATGTCGCCGGAATCGGTGACGTCGCTCTGGACGTCTTCACTGTGTGCTTCCACGGTGTCTCTCATTTCATGAATCACTCAACGATAGAGGCAGCGGAGCACGTTCGCCTGTGACTGCGGACTGTCGTGGCTAGGGAGTGGCGGCCGGCGACAAGGCGGAGAGTGCGTCGTCGAGCTCGCGACACAAGATGTCGGCGTCGTTGCGGGTGAACACGATGGGTGGTTTGATCTTGATCACGTTGTCCTGCGGGCCGTCGGTGGAGATCAGCACGCCGCGCTCGCGTAGGCGGTTGGCGATGTCGGCGGCGAGCTGTGTGGCGGGCTGCTTGGTGGTGCGATCGTTGACGAGGTCGAGCCCGAGATACAGCCCGCGGCCGCGGATATCGCCGATGGCGTGATGTCGCGTGGCCAGCTCCCGGAAGCGTTCGATGAGGTAGCCGCCGGTGTCCAGGGCCCGGGCCATGAGGCCTTCTCGCTCGATGACATCGAGCACGGCCATACCTGCACCGCACGACACCGGGTTGCCGCCAAAGGTGCTGAACCACTCCATTCCGTTCGCGAACTGCGCTGCGAGGGCACGTGTTGTGACAACAGCTCCGAGCGGGTGGCCGTTGCCGATGGGCTTGCCGATGGTGACGATGTCGGGGACGACGCCGTGCTCCTCGAATGCCCACATGGCCGTGCCGACGCGACCGAAGCCCACCTGTACCTCGTCGGCGATGCAGAGCGCGCCTGCGGACCGGGCACGGTTGTACGCCTCCGCGAGGTAACCCGCGGGGAACACGACTTGGCCGCCGCAACCGCTGATGCTCTCGGCAATGAATGCGGCTGGCCCTACTCCGTTGTGCTCGACGGCTTCGATGATCGCGGTTGAGACCGACCGCGCGTACGCCGGCCCGTCGTTGCCGTGCAGGCCGCGATACGGGTCGGGCAACTCAGCGAGGTGTGTGTGCGGCGGCTTGCCGGCGCCACCGGCGCGTTTGAACTTGTAGGCGCTGATCTCGACGAGGTCGTTGGTGTTGCCGTGATAGCCCCAGTCGACAGCGACGATGTCGTGGCGACCGGTCACAGTGCGCGCGATGCGCAGCGCCAACTCGTTGGCTTCACTGCCCGAGTTGGTGAAGTACACGACGCTGAGCGGCCATGGGAACGTGGCTGCCAGCCGCTCGGCATAGTCGAGGATGGTGCGGTGCAGGTAGCGGGAATTGGTGTTGAGGACCGCAGCCTGCCGTGCGATGGCCGCGACGACGTGCGGATGCGCGTGGCCGACATGGGCAACGTTGTTGACGCAGTCGAGGTAGCCGCGGCCCTCGTGGTCGAACAGCCACGCGCCCTGCCCGCGAACTATCGAGAGATGGTTGCGGTAGCTGGTGCTGAGCGATGGCCCGAGGTCGGCGTTGCGCCGCGGCTGCAAGACGGACGGCTTGTCGGCGGAACGATCCTCGAACGTCTCCGGCGCCAGGCGAATCAGCAGGTTGGCGTCGGGTACCAGGCTGCGCCAGATGTTCATGCGGCTCGGCTCGCCGGCACCCTCGAAGTTGCCGTCGAACCCCGTCTCCGGGTCTGCCATGAGGTCGGTCATGATCTGCACGTGAACGTGCGGTGCCCAGCCGCCGTTGACCGTGTGGTCACCAATGAAGCCGACGACATCGCCGGCGGCCACGGTGTCGCCAGCGTGAACGTGCGACAGGGTGGCGCGTGAAAGGTGGCCGTACAGCACCCAGAAGGGAGTGCCCTCGGCAGTCGTGCCGCTGTGGGTCGTGTGCCGCAGCACCACAGTCGGGCCGTAGTCGTAGGCAAGGTCATTGTCGACCACCGACTCGACGATTCCGTCGAGCATCGCATGCACCGTCGTGTCCTCGGCGATGAACAGGTCGATGCCGGTGTGCACGGATCGCGGCTCAGGTGCGTCGGTGCGGAACTGCTCGCCCTGGTAGCACGAGCGATCCTCGTCGTAGCGGCCCACCACGACCTGGGCGCCGGCCGCATCCATCTGCGCCTGCATCCATTCCCACGACTCCGCAGGGCCGGGGAGCTGTGTTGCCGGCGCATCGTCGGCGAGGCTGATGACAACGCGCCCAGCGCGGCGCAGATCGAACGGCAGAACGCTGACCGGCTTGCAGTCCGGCGAGGTCAGCCACCCGACGATGTGGTCGTGCTGCGGTACCGGCTGTAGCCCTGCCGCGTCGCGTGCGGCGAAGTGAAGGAACTCCGGGCGCATACCCATCAGGCGGCGTAGCAACCGAAGTGCGGGCGCCTGCGAGATGGTGAGGTAGGCGTTGTCGGGGAACACGCGCTGGCGGTGCGACGAGATGGCGATGCTCATGGCCAGACGTGCGGCCGCCAGGTCGTAGACGACTCGCAACTCGTCGTCGGTGAGTGCGAACTCGGCGACGTACCCGCTGATGACATCACGCCCGGCGGCGACGAGGTCGGCGACGTCCAGCAATGCGTACGCAAGTGTCACTGCCAACTCGTTGACCTGGCGAGCGAACAGCATGTCGCCGAAGTCGATCAAGCCACTGATGATCGGGCCGGTGGGGGAGCTATCGACCAGTACGTTGTAGTCGTTGGCGTCGTGATGCACGACGGCGCCACGTAGCAGCGGGAGTGACGGCTCTACGCGTTGGCGATGGCGGCGAAAGGCGCGCTCGACAACGGCCCGGTCGTCGACGTTGGCGATGTCGCTCGTCCAGGGCGCGATCGCAGCAGCGTTGTCGAGGTTCCAGAGAAAGTCGGTCTTGTGCGCTGCGGGATGACCGAAGCCCTGGAGCCCTCGCGACATTCGCCCCATGAACCGGCCGAGTTGATGACGCAATGCGGGTGACTGAACGACCGTGGCGTACGGCACGCCGGGCAGAAAGGTGAGTGCGCGCAGAAGGTGACCGTTGTGTTCCACCAAGCCGGGCGCAGCGAGGCGAGGCACCGGCAGTGTGGGTTCTGAGACGGCGAGGTGGGCGAGCGCAGCGTGCTGCAGGTCGAGAGCGGCACGACTTTCGGTGGCGTTGGAGACCTTGACCACATGGTCGCCAACCTGCACGTTCTGGTCTCGCTCGGACGCCAAAGAACGGGCTGGCCCAGAGCTACCGAAGTACTGACCAGCGAATGTGGCAACCACCTCGATGGGGAGGTTGGGCGGCGGAGAATCAAACACGGTGTCAGGCATGCGGAGCGCACTATAGGACGTGCGAAGCGAATTCTAGAAGGCGTCCAGAGTTCTAGAATGGCGTTCAGTATCAAGAACGAAGAGGCCGACGAATTGTTGCGCGAGCTGTGCGAGCGGACGGGTGAGAGCCTCACCACCGCAATCATTGTGAGCCTGCGCGAACGAGCGCATCGAAGCAGCGATCGCCCGATTCGATGAGCTGCCGGTGCTGCACGACCTGACGGCAGCCGATGTTCTGCTCTGGGATGAGATTGGCCTGCCGATAAGAGGGTGGTCGGGCGCGTCGCTCCGGTCGATCTCAGCGTCGATACCTCCACGTTGGTCAGTGTCTTGCTGGGTGAGCCGGAACGCGCCCGCACCATCGATGCCCTCTCCGCGAACCGCGGTCTGGTGGTCTCGGCCGCGAGCCTTCTGGAGGCATCCATGGTGATGATCAGCCGGCAGCGCTGTGCCGCTCCTCTGCGTCGGCAACGACTTTGTGCGCACCGGCATCAGGGTGATCCCTGCGGCGAAGTAGGGTCGGCGGCCGTGCCTGAGCGTGTTGTCATCACCGGAAGCGGGTTGTTCACCCCGCCCTTCTCCATTTCCAATGAAGAGCTGGTGGCCTCGCTGACCATCGCCATCGAGGCATGGAACGAGGAGCACGCTGCCGAGATTGCCGCAGGTGAGCTGGCCGAGCGTGCGGTACCGAACGCCGAGTTCATCGAGCGGGCGTCGGGTATCAAGAGCCGTTTCGTGATGGACAGGGTTGGCGTACTCGACCCCACCCGCCTGCGGCCGCATCTGCCGCTGCGGGGCGAGGACGAGTTGGGCGTTCAGGCGGAGATGGCGCTGCCCGCGATTCATGAGGCGCTGGCACAGGCCGGCAGGCGCTCCGAGGAAGTGGACTGCGTGATCGTCGGCTGCTCCAACCTGCAGCGTGCGTACCCGGCGGTGGCTATCGAGATCCAGCATGCAATCGGCGCTGGTGGTTGGGCGTACGACATGAACGTGGCGTGTTCCTCGGCAACGTTCAGCATGCAGGCCGGCGTCGATGCGCTGCTCAACGGTTCGGCGAACTGTGTCGTGGTGGTCCATCCGGAGATCACGTCCGGCCACAACAACTTTGCGGCGCGCGACCACCACTTCATCTTCGGTGATGCATGCACCGCTGTCGTCCTCGAACGCGCTGACGATGCGGTTGCCGGTGAGCGGTGGGAAGTCCTACGCGGTCGATTGGTCACGAAGTTCTCGAACAGCATTCGCAACGACTTCGGCTTCCTCAACCCATCGGAGGACGGCGAGCGCGACCCCAGCGAGTTGGTCTTTCGTCAGCGCGGCCAACAGGTCTTCAAGGAGGTGTGCCCGATGGTGGTCGGACACATCAACGAGCAACTCGAAGCACTCTCGCTGAAGGCGGCCGACGTCCGCCGGTTCTGGCTGCACCAGGCCAACTTGAAGATGAATCAACTCATCGCCAAAGGCGTGCTCGGTCGGCTGCCCGACGGAGATGAAGCGCCGGTCATCCTGGACCGCTACGCCAACACCTCATCGGCTGGTTCGGTCATCGCATTCCACCTGTGCCGTGCCGACATGGCTGCCGGCGACGTCGGTGTGCTGTGCAGCTTCGGCGCCGGCTACAGCATCGGCAGCCTGGTGATCCGCAAGCTCTAGAGACGATCCCCGCTCACATCTTGATGCGGGCGTTGGCGGGGTCGTACGGCGGGCGCAGCGAGACGGCGGCCGCGTACTCTGCGCCGTTGATCTCCACGGTCCAGGAGCCTTCGGCGAGCCAGGCGGAAGTGATGGCGTCACCGTGGCCTTCGACCATCGCCAGGCCCACGGCAGCGCCCACCGTGTGGCCATACGACCCGGCGCGCAGGTAGCCGACCGATAGCCCATCGCGGCGCAGCACCTCTGCGTGATACAGCAGTGGCTCGGGCTCGGTGAGCTGCACCGACACCAGGCGGCGCGCGAGTGGACCGGTGGCCTGGCGGGCCAGCACCGCCTCGCGGCCGATGAACCCACCTGGCTTGTCCATCGCCAGCGCGAAGGCGAAGCCAGCTTCCAGCGGCCCATCGGTGTTGTCGATGTCGTGGCCGTAGTCGCGATAGCCCTTCTCCAACCGCAGGCTGGACAGCGCCTTCAAGCCGGCGTGGCGCAGGCCGAACCCGGCGCCGCCGGCGACGATTCGGTCGTACACGTGGACGGCCTGTTCGGTGGGCACGAACAGCTCGTAGCCCAGTTCGCCCAAGTACGTGATGCGCACGCACAGCACCCGGGCGAACCCGAGGTCGATCTCGCGTGCGGCGCGAAACGGGAACGCTTCGTTGGAGAGGTCGACCGTGGTCAGGGTCTGCAGCAAGGAGCGCGAGCTCGGGCCCTGCACGTTGATCTGCGCGTATGCACCGGTGATGTCGGTGACGAATGCGTGCCGTCCGACGGCGGCGCGGGCAAGTTGCGATTCGACATTGCGGTGAGCGGTGTCGGTGGCCACTACGAAGAACTCGTCGTCCGTCAACTTCGTCACAGTCAGATCGGCCTCCAATGTGCCGCGCTCGTTGAGCCACTGCGTGTAGGTGATCTCGCCTGCCGCGCCGTTGACCGCGTTGCCGGACAGCGTGTCCAGCACTGCGCCAGCGTCGCGACCCTGCACTCGGAACTTGGACATGAAGCTCATATCCATCAACACGACGGCCTCACGGCAGGCGCGGTGCTCCGCTTCCCACTTTGCCCACCATGAGGGGCGACCCCACGTGAGCGGGCCGGGTTCGGCAACCTCTCTCGGTCCTGAGTACCAGTCGGCGCTCTCCCAGCCGCTGACGTCGCGAAGGTACGCACCCTGCTCCACCAAGCGAGCGTGCAACGGGGAGAGCTTGGCGCCGCGCGCCGTCTGCAACGACTTGTTGGGGTAGTGGCACTGATACACCATCCCCAACGACTCGACGGTGCGCGTTCGGCGGTACTCGGGGTTGGATTGGTACGGCTGGAGGCGGGCAGGGTGCATGCCCGTGACGTCTGCGCCTGGGTCGCCATCCACGATCCAGTGCGCGACCAGACGACCCAGGCCGCCGCCGGTGAGGATTCCGATCGAGTTGAGCCCGGCGGCGACGAAGTAGTTGTGAACCTCCGGCGCCGGGCCGACAATCGGGCGCAGATCGGGTGTGAAGCTCTCCGGACCACAGAAGAACGTGCGGATGCCGGTGTCCAATGAGCACGGCACACGCGACATGGCTGCCTCCACGTACGGCCCCATCCTGTCCCAATCGGGCTGGATCGACGTGAACGACGAGTCGGCCGGAATCGCGCCGACGTTCCACGGCGCGCACTTCGTTTCGAAGAATCCGATCATCAGGCCGCCGACTTCTTCGCGGTAGTAGCCGAAGTTGGCAGGGTCCTCGATGACCGGCCACGACGGGTCGAGACCCTCCATCTGTTCGGTGATGAGGTAGTAGTGCTCGGCTGCCTGCAGCGGAATCGACACTCCGGACTTGGCGCCCAACTGGCGGGCCCACATGCCGGCGGCATTGACCACGTACTCGCATTCGATGTTGCCCTGATCGGTGACCACGCCACACACCGCACCGTCGCGGGTGAGCACATCGATGACCGAGACTCCCTGCGCGATACGCACACCGGTTTGGCGGGCGCCCTTCGCCATCGACATGGTTGCGTCAACCGGGTTCACCCGACCGTCGCCAGCCACGTAGAAGCCGGCCAGCAAGTCGTCGGTGCGGGCGAGCGGGAACATCGCAGCGACTTCGCGCGGCGACAATTCTTGGACGTCGACGCCGCAGTAACGGTTGAAGGTGGAGACCCGGCGGTACTCCTCCAACCGGCCCTCGTCGGCGGCAAGTTCGATGAATCCCACCGGCTTGAAGCCAGTTGCAAGACCGGTCTCCGCTTCAAGATTGGTGTAGAGGTCGCGGGTGTACTTGCGCAGCTCGGTGGAGGTCTCGCTGGTGGAGCCAAACGTGACCATCAGTCCGGCAGCGTGCCAGGTCGTGCCGCTGGTGAGCTGGTCGCGTTCGAGCAGCACGGTGTCAGCCCAGCCGAGGTGACCCAGGTGATAGGCGATCGAAGTGCCGATGATGCCGCCGCCGATCACTACGACGCGGGCACGGGACGGAAGCGATGACTGCGACGGGCTCACAGCACGCCATTGAACCATGCAGCTCGAACCTGCGTGGCATGCGGTGCCGACCAGTGACCGTCGGCACTGGCCTAGGATGCGCCCCATGAAGGAACTCATCTATCACCGCATGTTGCTGCCAGCCGTGGAACGCAACACCGACCGACCGTGTGCCACCAACACCGCGACCGGCTTCACAACTACGTTCGGCCAACATCTCGATCGAGTGAGCCATCTCATCGGCGGCCTCGGCTCGTTGGGGGTTGGTCGTGGTGACCGCTTCGCGGTGATGACGCTGAACTCGCCGGAGTACCTCGAGCTGTACCACGCCTCGTTCCTCGGTGGCGGCGTGATCAACCCGCTCAACTTGCGCTTCGCACTCAAGGAACTGGCCTACGTGCTGCGCGACTCGGGCACGAAGACCATTTTCGTCGACGGCTTCTTCGCTGGCCTGATCGACAAGGTGAAGGAGGAAGCTGGCATCGAGCACGTTGTATTGGTCGGCCAAGGCGATGTCCCTCACACCGTGGGTTACGACGATCTGTTGGCGTCCTCCAACGCCGTGATTCCCGATGAGGGCGACGAGACCGACCCCGTGGTGCTGATGTACACCGGCGGCACCACCGGCCAACCGAAAGGTGTGCTGCTGGATCAGCGCGCCGAGATCCTCAACGCATACCACGTGATGATGACGCTCCAGATGAATCGCGCCACCGTCAACCTGATGCAGACACCTATGTTTCATGCCGCCTCGATGTTCAGCATTCTTGGTGGGCCGGCGCTCGGCGCGCGCTCCGTGATCGTTCCGATGTTCGATCCGAAGGCGGTGATGGCTGCGGTGGAGGAGCATCAGCCGACCGTCACGGTCATGGTGCCCACCATGATCGGCCTGACCATGGCTCACCCAGAGTTTCGGCCATCGGGCCTTGCCAGCTTCGACGACCTGGTCTACGGCGCCTCACCGATGCCGCAGGCGCTGCTGGAGAAGGTGCTCGGCCTCTACCCGGACATGAACATTTGGCAGGGTTACGGCATGACCGAGAGCAGCAGTGTGCTGACGTTGCTCGGCCCCGACGAGCATCGTGCGGGCAGCCAGTATCTGCGTTCCGCGGGAATGCCGTTGCCTGGCGTGGTGCTGTGCATCAAGGACGAGGACGGCAACACATTGCCGACAGGTGAGACAGGCGAGGTCTGCGCCCGCAGCGGCAACTTCATGGTCGAATACTGGAACAAGCCCGAGGCCACCGAGGAAGTGTTCCGAGACGGCTGGTACCACAGCGGCGACGCTGGGTACCTCGACGCCGATGGCTACCTGTACCTCGTCGACCGTGTGAAGGACATGATTGTCACGGGCGGTGAGAACGTGTACTCCACGGAGGTGGAGCACGCGCTGGCCTCGCACGCGGCGGTGCTGCAGGTCGCGGTGATCGGCATCCCCAGCGTGCAGTGGGGCGAGGCTGTGCACGCTGTGGTGGTGCTGCGTGACGGTGCCGTCGCCACGATCGAGGAATTGATCGCGCACGCACGTGAGTGGATCGCTGGCTACAAGGTGCCCAAGAGCATCGAGTTCCGTACCGAGCCACTGCCGTTGTCGGGGGCGATGAAGGTACTCAAGAAAGACCTTCGTGCGCCGCACTGGGAAGGCCACGACCGCAAGGTCAACTAACCGTTAGCCGCGTCGCCCGGTAGCTATCGGTCGTCATCCGCCACCGAACAGCCGCTCGGCGTGTCACCTTCCACCGCCCAAGGGCGGGAAATCCGGCCGCTTTCGTCGTGTTCGCCCGCCCATGGGCGGCGAGGGGTGCCGCGTTCTCCTGCGTCGATGGCCGCTTGGTTGGCGCGGGTACAGTCCGGACGGTGAGGGACTGGCTGGTGGCTGCCGACGATCGAACGGGCGCGTTCGAGGTGGCCGGGCTGCTGGCCAATGTCGTCGGGCCGGTGGCGGTCACCGTCGGTACAGCGCCCGTGGGCAACGGGGTCGTCGACCTCGGGTCGCGGGCCCTTGCGCTGGCGTCGGCGACGGCGCGGGCGGCGGCAATCGACGAACACCCGTCTGCGTGGGCGGCCCACAAAATCGACTCGACGCTGCGCGGCCACTGGGCAGGGGAGTTGTTGGCTCGCCAGGCGGTGTCGGGCCGGCGAGTCGTCGTGCTGCCCGGCTGGCCCGAGCTGGGCCGGACCTGTGTGGACGGGATGGTGTACGCCCACGGCACTCCGGTTGGCCGACCAGCCGACGCGCTGCCCGACGCCGACTCGCTCGCCGGCGCTGCAGCGCTGCGGGCATGGCTCGACGGGGACGGCCGCATCGCCGTGTGCGACGTGCCCGACAGCGACACCATGCATGCGCTCGCCGCCGAGATCGCCGGAGCCGATCTCCTGATCGCTGGCCCCGGCGGCTCTCTCGGCGCGGCGTTCGCGGCGCACATCGGTGCCCGTTCCGCTCCCTTCTCGTCGCCTCCGTTGGGCAGCGCGATCTTCGTGATCTGTGGAAGTGCCAATGCGGTCTCGCATGAACAGCTTTGGCGTCTCTCGGTTGCCCGACCGGATGTTGCCATCCTGCTGGTGCCCATGGCAGAGGGCGAATTGCAGCCCGAGTTCGCGATCGCTCTGGCTGAGCAAGCTGCCGATCGCATTGCTCACATTCGGCCCGACACGATCATCCTGATCGGTGGCGACACCGCTGCCGCGCTCCTGGGCGACGAGCCCCGCGCCGTGGGTGGCTTCGTGGCAGCGGGTATGCCGTGGAGCCGTGAAGTAACTGGCGGCGGGCCCCTCGTGGTCACGAAGGCCGGCGGTTTCGGAGGACCGGATTCACTCGTTGAACTTCTGCGCGGCGAGACTGTCTGAGATGAGCACACCACTTGCGATCACGATGGGCGACCCGTCGGGCATCGGACCCGAGATCGTGTTGCGCCGGTTCGTCGCCGGCGGCCTGGGCGACGATGTCGTGGTGTACGGCGACGAATCGATCCTGCGCCGTGGAGCGGACATTCTCGGCCTCGACGTGGACTGGGCCGCACTGCCCATTGTCGACCTCGCGCTGCTGGTCGCTGACGATCATCGCCCCGGTCAGCTCGACGCGGCATCGGGCGCGGCCGCGCGCGCCTACGTGGAGCGCGCCACACATGACGCACTCGCCGGAACCGTCGCTGGCCTGGTGACGATGCCGATGAACAAGGGGGCGACGCAGCTCACCGACGCTTCGTTCGTCGGCCACACCGAGTTCATCGCCAGCCTGTGCGGTGTGGAGAAGGTCACGATGATGTTGACGGCGGCCACCGCCAGCGGTTCGCTCGCTGTCAGTCACGTCAGCACGCATGTCGCACTGTCGACTGCGATCAAGCGTGTTCGGCACCAGCGAGTGCTCGACGTCATCCACCTGACGCACGAAGTCCTGTCGCGGTTCCTCGACCGACCGCGCATCGCCGTCTGCGGCCTCAACCCGCACGCTGGAGAGCACGGCTTGTTCGGCATGGAAGACATCGAGCACATCGTGCCCGCCATCGCGGCGGCGGTGGAAGAGGGCATCGAGGCCACCGGCCCTCACCCGGCGGACACCGTGTTCTTCCAGGCGGTGCATCGCAATCGCTACGACGCAATCGTGTGCATGTACCACGACCAGGGCCACGGTCCGATGAAGTTGCTGGCGTTCGACACCGGCGTCAACGTCACGCTCGGTCTGCCGATCGTGCGTACCTCTGTCGACCACGGCACCGCCTTCGACATCGCCTGGAAGGGCGAAGCGTTCACCGATTCGGTGGGCCATGCGCTGGAGTACGCCCGCAAGCTGGTTGGTCGCCCAACCCACTCGCACCTGGAGAGCTAGGTACCGAGCAGCTCATCGAGTCGGATGGTGATGGGCCATGCCCCGTCAGTGGTGTTGGACAGCACGGTGTGCGTGATCCGCCGCGCGGGCACGTGAACCATGCAGGCCGACACACCTGGGTCGTAGCCCTGCAGCATCAGCGCTCCGGTGTCGCGCACCAACCAGAACCCCAATCCGTAGTCGCGAGTGGGAGTGCAGTTGGTTGAACGGGCGGTGGTCAAATTGGTGACCATCGCCGGCGAGACGATGCGGCCGTCGAACAGAGCAGTCCACAGCGTGTGGAGGTCGGCGAGCGTCGAGTAGATGCCGCCGTCGCCGGTGCCACGCACCGGGAGGTGCAGCGCGTTGGTGCGCAGCCCGTCCTCTCCGAGGTAGCCGACAGCGACGTCGCCGCCGAGCTCGTCGTTACGCAGAAAGGCGGTGTCTGTGAGGCTGGCGGGCTCGCACACTCGCTGGCGAACGAGGTCGTAGAAGGACACCCCGCTGGCTCGCTCGGCCAACAGTGCGAGCACGACGAAGCCGCCGTTGCAGTATGCGAAGTCGGTGCCGGGAGCGAACTTCTGGGGGAGCCCAGCGAGCATCGGGAGGTAGCTCTCGGCGTCGTCGAGTTGGTGCACCGGCAGAGTCATCGGGTAGTCGAGAACGTCGCCGCCGGCGTCCTCGTCGAGGTAGTCGCCGATGCCACTGCGGTTGGCCAGCAGGTCGGCGATGGTCACGCAGTCGTCGATGAGCGGCAGGTCGCCGCCCAGCAGCGAACGGGCGGTGGCCTCGAACGTCAACACGCCGTCTTCGATGAGACTCGCCACCACGAGTGCGGTGAAACCCTTCGCGATGCTGGCGAGGCCGAACTGGGTGGACGTCGTGTTGGCGAAGAGGTGGCCGCGATGCGCAAGGCCGTACGCGGTTTCCCACGAATGCGAGCCGGGCGCGTCGACTCGAATCACACCGGAGAATCCGGTGTCGGCGGCCAGTTGGTTGATGTCGGCGAGTACGTCATCCATGCCGCGACGTTACAACTGACGTCTCCGCGACTAGCTCGTCATTCCATTGAGGCCGACGAGGCCGCGGGCCAGTTCTATCTCGCCCATGTGACGCAGGCCGTGTTGATAGATCCAGCACTCGGTGGCATCGAGCAACGTGATACCGACCTCCCCGGCAACGCGGGCGCTGTACGTAGAAGCGATCTGCGGCGGGAAGGGGCGCGCGATGACGACGCGCGTGAGCTCGGCCGGGTCGAGCTGCTCCAGCCACTCCTCGGTACGCGTCATGACAGCGCGCATGTACTCCTGAAACGCGTCGTAGTCGCCGATGCGCTGGTGGATCATCTCGTCGACCGACTTGTGCTTGCCATGATCGTTGATCGTCATACCAACTCGTGCCTGCCATTCGTCGTTCCAGATCGGAGGAGTGCCGGTCATCAACATGAACGAGGCGTCGATCATGTTCGTGATGTGGAAGAGGCAGAAGGCGATGGGCAGCACGCCCTCGCGCTCGAAGTGGTTGACATGATCGATGTCCATCGTGGCCACGGCCTGGTGGTAAAGCGAGTGCATTGCCTTCATTCGACGCTGCAGCGAGTCGAGAATCAGTTCGTTGGACATGAGCGGCACCCTAAGACTTGTCAGCGTAACTGTCAACTGTTACGGTGCGCTCATGCAGTCACCCGACGACCCACACGACAACGACGCCGTCGATTTCCACTTCGACGTGATGTGCCCGTGGGCGTACCAGACCTCACTGTGGATGCGCTCGGTACGCGACCAGTTGGGTCTGACGGTCAACTGGCGCTTCTTCAGCCTGGAAGAGGTCAACCGTGTCGGGGGCAAGAAGCACCCGTGGGAACGTGAGTGGAGCTACGGCTGGAGCATGATGCGCATTGGCGCGCTGCTGCGCCGCACCGACATGGCCTTGCTCGACCAGTGGTACGCGGTTGCCGGGAAAGCGTTGCACGTCGACGGCCACAAGCCGCACGAACCGGCCGTTGCCCGCCACCTGTTGGCGGAGATGGGCCTCGAGCCGGCGTTGGTTGACGCAGCCATCGCCGACCCCACCACGCACGACGAAGTACGCGCCGAGCACCAACGAGTGATCGATGCCGGCGGTTACGGCGTGCCGACTTTGGTCTTCCTTGACGGCCAAGCACTGTTCGGCCCTGTGCTGCTGGACCCGCCCACGGGAGACGCTGCGGTGCGACTGTGGAGCGCCGTGACAGCATGGCGCGAGTTCCCGCAGCTGTTCGAACTGCAGCGGCCGAAGACTGCCGACGACCAGCGTGCCATCATGGCGACGTTCAAGCCGTATCTGGACGCACGCGACTGGGTCAGCATCAACCGGGGCGAGGTCGTTGGATTCGCCCCCACGGACCGCGAGGTATGAAATGGATCTGGAAGTCGATCGTCAGCAGCTGAGCACAGTCCGCCTTGTCGAGGCACCACCAGCCCAGCTGCAGCCAGGGCAAGCTCGCTTGCGCGTTCACCGGTTCGCACTCACCTCGAACAACATCACCTACGCCGTCTTCGGCGACATGATGAACTACTGGGACTTCTTCCCGGCCAACCCGGCAGCGGACGAAACTGTCTGGGGTCGAGTGCCGGTATGGGGCTTCGGCGACGTCGTGGAATCCACGGTCGGCGAGCTGGCAGAGGGCATGCGCGTCTACGGCTACCTGCCGATGTCGGACGAACTGGTCATCGAACCGGGCCGGTTCGACGACCGTGGCTTCAGCGATGTCTCTGCGCATCGCGCACCTATGGCGGCCACCTACAACCGATATGTGTTCTGTGACGGCGACCCGGCATACGACGCAGTCCACGAGCCGCACCAGATGGTGCTGTGGCCGCTGTTCTTCACGTCGTTCATGATCGACGACGTGCTCGACGACTCGGCGCTGCTCGCCGGCTCGGTGGTGGTCTCAAGCGCGTCGTCCAAGACCGCAATCGGCGCCGCCTATCTCCTCAGCCAGCGCGAGGGTGTGCACGTCGTTGGCCTCACCTCGGCGCGCAATGCCGAGTTTGTGCGCGAGCTTGGCTGCTACCACCAGGTGGTGACGTACGACTCGCTCGGCGAACTGCCGGAAGGCCCTGCGGCGTACGTCGACATCGCCGGTGACAGCGCGGTGACCCGAGCGGTGCACGAGCACTTTCACGACCAGCTCACGTACAGCATGATCGTCGGAGGCACACATTGGAACGGGCCGGCACCCGAGCCTGGCGACCTGCCCGGCCCCGCCCCGCAGTTCTTCTTCGCGCCGGCTCAGATTGCCAAGCGAAGCAAGGACTGGGGGCGCGACGGCCTGGAGCTGCGCACGATCGGCGCATGGACTTCCTACCGAGAATGGGTTGACGGCTGGCTGCACTTCGAGCAGGCCGTCGGTGGCA
>Ga0105046_10004636_pt1 | contig 21844 bp, 8 predicted proteins | sample MAT03_FD_78385 | JGI IMG/M metagenome (GOLD analysis project Ga0105046, IMG submission 78385) | Freshwater microbial communities from Lake Fryxell liftoff mats and glacier meltwater in Antarctica - MAT-03 (megahit assembly) | ecosystem: Environmental > Aquatic > Freshwater > Ice > Liftoff...
GGCTGAAGTTGCCGCCTTCTCGTCCGACACCGGACCAGCCGACTCCCCCGAACGGGGCGCGCAGGTCACGTACGAAGAAGCAGTTGACCCACACCGTGCCTGCGCGCAGGTTGGCCGCCACTCCTGGACTGCCAAGACATCATCATGAATGACCGGCTCCTCGATGCAACGAAGGAAGCCGGTCGACGCGGCCTCGTGCCCCGACACCAACTCAACGCCGTGCTCGACGAACTCAACGCGGGTCCCCCATCATCGGCGAACCGAACGCACCGACCAACCTGCGCTCACTGACCACACGGCTCGACAACCTGGCCCGTCGATCCGAACGTCCAATACGGCGCATCAAACGAACAGTTGCGAACACGGTGGGCGGCCAGATGCTCCCGCCCGGCGTCATGAAGGGTGGGGCGGCGATGAGCGTGCGCGTCGGTGAAGCCTGCAGCCGCTTCACGACCGACCTCGACGCGGCCAGGTCATCGCACGTTGCACTCGACGACTACCTCGACGAACTCGGCCACGACGAGATCGGCAGCACCGACGCACACGAACTCCGCATCGCGGAAGAGATCGTCGACCTGTTCGCAACTGTCGGCCTTGACGAACCGCAGCCCATCGCACTCATCACCGTCGCACATCAGATGCCACAGAAGCTGCGCGCCTGCACCACCGGCGATTCCCGCACCGGTGGCAATGATCGAGCGCACGATGTCGGCGACCTCCAGATCTTGGAGCGGGAAGAAGCGGTCACCGACGCGGTCGCATGGACGAACAAGGAGTTCTCCGATGACTGACACCTTGGCGTGCTCGGCGACGTGATTCGCCTGGGCCCGACTCGCGCAACCAGGGCCAGCGCGTCGAAGCCCCCTGTCACCAAGGGCTACGATCGACGCGGACGAGAAAGGGCACGCGATGAGCATCTGGATGGCACCGTTGGTGTTGTTGCTCGTGTTCGGGTCGTTCGTGGTGTCGGCGTCGATCGGCCTGGGCGGATCGCTCCTGATGGTGCCCACACTGGTCCTCGCCATCGGCACGAAAGAGGGCGTTGCGCTGGCGGCACTGCTGCTCGCTGCCAACAACGTGTTCAAGGTGTTCACCTACCGTCGCACGATCCCGTGGAGAAAGGCAGCATTCGTGGTGCTCTGCACGATCACCGGCGCGGCCGTGGGAGCGCGGCTTCTCGTCAATGCACCGGTTGCTCTCGTCGGCGTGGCCGTTCTCTGCTCGTTCGCCCTCACGCTGCTGCTGGAACGGGCGCACTTCGAACCCGGTCGGCGTATCGCCAGCCCCTTGTTGGCGCTGGGCTCCGGAGCGACGTCTGGATTCTCCGGGACGTCCGGGCCGCTGAAGGGAGTGGCGATCCGCAACCTCGACCTCGACCGGCTCCACTTCGTCGGCGCTGCCTCGCTCGTGTCGTTCGCCGGCGACGCCACCAAGACGGCCATCTACACCGACGCATCGCTGCTCGACGCCGACTCGTTCCTCTTGGCGGCCATCGCCGTTCCGTTGATGGCCGCCGGCACCGCTACCGGCCGCCTGCTCAACCAGCGCGTCGGCGAGCGCGGCTTCGCCGTGCTCTTCTGGACAGTGATGACCGGCTACAGCATCCGCATCCTCACGGTCATCGCATGAACGCGACGACCAGTTCCACCGACAGAAGGGAACCACCATGACGACAACCGAGCCAGACGACGACAACGAGCCGATCAAGCGGGGGCAGTCCGCCACCGGACGTATCGAAGCGCCCGCCACGAGCGCCGACAACGGGCCACCGCACCACACACCCGACCTCGATCAACGAGAGCGGGGCCAGTCAGCGAAACGCAAGGCGGCCGGACCCGGTGGACCGACACGACCGGCCCCGCGACCGTCGAGCGTCGATCGCGACGAGGAGCCCGAGGCGTGGGGCACCGACCCCGCCGAGATGCCCTCAACCGAGCCGACCGACCCGTCATGACGCGGATCATCGGGGTCACGACGCTCGACGATGCGGCAACCAGCTCGCAGACGGGGACCGTCGGCGAGCCGTCGCTGGCACTGTCCGGCAAGCGCATGATGATGTCCGGCAACTGGTACGCCTCGCGCTCCACCGACGGCGGCGACTCGTGGATCCCCATCGATCCGTTCACCCACTTCCCCGCGGCCGGAGGCGGCTTCTGCTGCGATCAGATCGTCCACTACTGCGCGTCGCGTCGCCTGTGGGTGTGGTTACTGCAGTACGCAGAGGTCGGCGGGGAGAACGTCGTTCGCATCGCGGTCAGCTCGACCGGGGCGCCGGGCACGTGGAAGTACTGGGACATCGCCCCGACCGAGGTCGACTCGTCGTGGTCGGGCGAGTGGTTCGACTACCCCGATGTCGCCGAATCGGACGACCGGCTGTGGATCTCGTTCAACATGTTCGACCGCTCCGACCGGTGGCGACGCGCCGTCGTCTTCTCCTTTCCACTCGACGACCTGCGCGCGAGGGGGGAGCTCACCCGACGGACATGGTCGACCACCGAAGCGGGTTCGCTACGATTCACCCAGGGCGCGGGCAACACGATGTGGTTCGCCAGCCACGCTGACGACAACCGCCGGCTGCTGGTCTACTCGTGGCCCGACGACGCCGCAGCGGTCACGGAGTGGTCGGTGCCGGTGCGCCCATGGAACGAGGGTGGCTACTCCTCGCTCGGTCCGGGCAACGCTGAGTGGCTGGCGCGTGTCGACGGCCGGATCACCGGTGCCTGGCACCGCGACGGCGGGATCGGGTTCGCCTGGACCGCCAGCCCGGAGGCCGGACGGCCGCACCCATACATCCGCGCCGCCCGAGTCGACACCGCAACGATGCGCCTCACCGACGAGCCCGACCTCTGGAGCCGCAACGGTGCCTACGCGTATCCGGCGGTGTGCCCGAACCGACGCGGCGACATCGGCATGAGCGCCTTCTTCGGCGGGCCGACGCACCCCGCGCACGTCGTCGCCCACCTCGACGAGCGATCGCGCACCTGGCAGGCGGCGATCACGAAGACATCGACGCATGCGCCGTCGCTCGGCAAGTGGGGTGACTACGTCTCCATCCGGGCTCACCCGACGCGGCGGACGTACTGGGTGGCGAGCGGGTTCGTGCTCACCGGCGGCAGCGACCGTCGTAATGTCGACCCACTGGTGGCCACGTTCGCGCCGTGACGCGGCTCGCGAACGCAACACCCGAGCGCAACGCTCAGGGTCGCGGAACGATCTGCACCAGCCGCATCGCGGCGTGTGGCCACTGACGAACGAGGCTTGCAGGGTCGGTCACTGCGGCCGTCGGGGCGGTCGTCAGGGCGTCGGCACCGGAGCCGACGACGGCCACCACCAGCACCCGGTGCCAGTCGGGTACGGCACTGAGATCGATGTCGACGGAGATCGCCTTCGGCAGCCGGGCGTCGAGCACATGCGGGAGGCGGTGCACCCGCGAACCAGCGGCATCAACGGCGACGTTCCAGCCGGTGGGATCGACCTGCGGGGCACCGGTCAGCAGGCTCCGGGCGAACGGCACGAAACCGGACACGTCGGGTCCGAGTGCTCCTGCCGGCCCCGCCGACGCCCGCCAGAGCACGGTGGCGAAGGCGTCGTCGACCACCAGCGGACGCGTGTCACGATGATGCGCGAGCACATCGACCGTCGCCGGTTCCTGGTGCACCCGCCACACCGTTCGACCGACGCGTGTGTCCTGCGGAAGCACGGTTTCGATCAGATCGATCTCCGTCGCCGGCGCCGCGAGCGCACCGCGATGGTGCCACGGTGGTCGGTACACCGCGAGCGGATCGGCTGGCGCGGCGCTGACCTGGCCGTCGGCGGCGAGGCGGGTGCCACCGACCACCGTGTTCCAGAGGGCTCGATCAATGTACCTCCCGCGTTGTGCCACCGGAAGCGACGATCGCTCGAGCTCGATAAGGTCTGCGAGCTGGTCGGTCCACTGGCCGTCGGCGACCACGCTCGGGTGGAGCCAGCGGAATGCTGTCTGGAACGTCCACAGTTGGTACCCGCGCCCGGCATTTCCGGCGATTCGGCCCCCACCGAGCCGCCAGCTCGGCGCGCTGGCGACGGGCCAACGCGGGCGGACCACGACATCCGGGCTCGCGTGCACCGCCACCGACGGGGCGGTCGGCCGTCGACGGGGATTGGCCATCGGCGTCGGGAACCGCCGCCGGTCGTCGTGATCGTGGACCCGGGCGTAGGTGCGCTGGGCCTCGTTGGCGGCGGCGAGGTCGACCTCCCAGACGCCTCGCGATTGGATGGCGGCACGCAGTAGACGCGGTGCGGTGGCGTCGGCGGGATCGTGCCAGATCGTCAGGTCCTGCACGGTTGCCTCGGGGAGCCCGTTGACCATCGGCGTCGGATCCCAGTTGTGGACGTTGCCGACGTCGCGAGTGGCGTGCCACACGCCGGTCACCGTGCCCACGTAGACGTCGGCGGCCGACGTGGGGTCGACGACGACGGCGAACGCCGGGTCGAGCGGCCCGTTGACCCCCGGTGCCGGATCCAGCCGGCGTCGCAGCCTCGTCGCGACGAACTGCACTGCGGCGCTGTCGTAGAAGAAGCACGTGTCGGTGAGCGGAGCACCCGTGTTGCCCGTGGTGACCAGGTAGAAGTCGTTCGACGCAACCCCGGCGACCATCGGCAACGTGGCGATGTCGGTGAACAGCTCGTTGCCGGCGGCACAGCTCGGCTCGCCAAGGGTGCCGGGGGAGATGATCGTCGCTGCCCAGTTCGCACCGGTCTGGGTGTAGCGGACGATCCCTCGCTGATACAGCGCCAGCAACACCGTCGGCGAGGCCCAACGCAGGCGGATCACCGGTCCGAGGAACGTCGGTGCCACGACCGCCGGTGGGCCGACCTGCTGGGGTCGCCCCACCCACGCTAGCCCAGCCGACGCACCGGCCTGGTCGCTGCCCGGCCCGTTCGGGAAGCCGATCACCCGCCAGGTGCTACCTGCGCTGGTCACTCCGACGTCGTCGCACAACCACACGCGATCGGTGCCGATTGCGAGGCGGCTCTCGGTGGCCGTGCGTGCGATCGTGGCCGCACCCGAGTAGAACGCCGACGCCGCATCCTCGGCGTCGAACGGCCCGGGCACGTTGGGGTCGGTCACCACCGCACCTCCCTGCCACCGCGACATCGGGCCGAAGAACCCTGCTGCCGGCTGGGCGAACCACGAGCCACTGGTCCACTGGGCAACGACGTACTGCGAACGCGTCGGGTGGAACGCGACGCCTCCGCCGTCGCCGAGGAAGGTCTCCTCCCAGACGGTGTCGCCGACGCGCACCTGAGAACCATTGTCCTGGCAACCGATGATGCCGAAGTGGCTCGACGTGGGATGCGGCGCGTGGAACCCGACCTCGAGGGCGGCGAGGCCGGTGACCCTCGGTTGGAAGGTGTTGACCCGGCCCGCCTGGTCGGAGCGATAGATCCCGCCATCGCAGGCCACCCAGACCTGCCGTGCACCGACAGCTCCCGTGATGCGGATGGCGTGGATGTCGCCGTGGATGTTGTTGCCGATCAGACCCGCCGGGTTGGCGCCGTCGCCGCCAGGAGGTGCGCCGGCGGCGGACACGCCGGGTACCGGCGTCAGCGCCGGCGCAGCGGGGGGCACGGGTGTCTGGTAGGCCCACAACGACCCACTCCACTCGCTGCCGCCGCCTGGTGTGACGACGCTGCCCCCGACGTAGATGCGGTCGTTCCCGCCCCCGGTGTCAACGGCGATTGCCTGGTCGTAGTCGCGCTGGTTCGGCCACAGGTTGCCCGGCAGTCCGCCGATCGGGGTGGCGGCCGAGGACGCTGGCGCTGCGACGACCACCGACGGGATCTGCCACACGTCGGGCGTCGGTCCCGCCTGCTCGCCAAGCACGTACACACGAGTTCCGACCGCGGCGAGGCTGGTTCGCGACGAGATGACCGGAGGGGTCGCACCGAACGCCACACTGCGAAAGGTCGCGCCGGAGTCGATGCTCACCGCCACCCCCTGGGTGCCGGCGCTCGCACCTCGCAACGACACGATGACGACCCCAGCGGGCGTGGTGGCATCTCCCCGCAGCCACAACACGTCGGTGACGTGCGGGGAGGCGATGCCGAGCAGCGCCGTCAACCCGGCGTTGAGCACGGTCCACCGGTACTCGTCATGCTGCGGTGCGGGACCGTTCGCCGGCACACGGGTGCGCGTGCCGAGGAACAGACCCTGGGTGGTCGCGGCGACGACACGGTCGCGTTGCGGGTTGGCGGTCTTGCCCGGCGTCGCCATCGGATCTCTCGCCAGTCGGTAGACGCCCACATTCGCGAGAAGAGCCAGGCCAGTCTCCGCCTCCCACGGTTCGACACCCGCAGCGACACCGGCCGGGCCGACCGCGGCGAAAACGCCGACTCCCCCGTGGACAGGTACCGACTCATCCGGAGCGTTGCCCGGAGGCTCGCCGGTGCCCACCATGACGAGATCGAGGTCCTCGTCGCCACCCGCATCGAAGTGGACCATCACCGTCCCGCAGGCGTGCGGCGTGTTGATACCCCCGGCGCCGCGGTTGCCGGCCGTCCATCCGCCGAGCGGATCCCACGTCGAGCCGCCGTCGCGGGTGTACCAGGCACCGCCCTTGGCCGATGCTGCGTAGGCCCGCTGACCCGTGTTGTCCACGGCGATGTCGCGGATCCGCCCGGTCACCCGCGGCCGACCTTCCGCCTGCCCGCGGCGCACGACGGACGGACCGATCGGCACCCAGCGACGGGCGTCGCCGGTCGGGAATGCCAGCGGCCGCGCCGTGCGCCGTGCCCGCGTCGTCGGTGCCCCGTCAGCGCGACTGTCCACGCCGCCGTCGGAGTCGGCGACGAGGCTGGCGACGGCCGTGCTGAGCGCCTGACGGTCGACATCAGGTTGGGTCGAGGCCAGGAAGGCCGCTCGCTCGTTGGCCCGCCCGCGCTTCGCGCGCTTGGCAGCGGCGCGCCGTTCGACGGCTGCGTCGATCTCGGCCTGCTGGGCCTTGGTCGGACGACGACGGCGGGCGGCCATCACGTCGTCGGCTCCCCGCTGGAGTCATCGGGCGTGACCCGGATCCAGCCCTCGGCGAGCTCGTGGGGCAGGCGCGGGAGGAGCGCCCCCGACGTGGCGGACACGATCGGGTCCTCACGCCAGGTGAGTGGCCCCGTGCGGCGGATGAACGACTGCGCCTCGCCGAGCGCGTGCACCTTCGGCAGACGGACGTCGCCGGGGTCGATCAGCAGCGGCCCGACTCGCACCGACGGCACGATCCGCTGCAGGCCGAGGCGTGTCCAGTCGTCAGCGAGCGCCAACGCCTTGCGCGGCAGGATGCCCGACGTGAGATGCACCCGCCCACCGGGCAGCATGAGGAGCGTGAGGCGCACGACCTCGCCCGGCCGCAGGAGCAGTTTGTCCTCGGCGACGACGTAGCCCGAGTCGAGCGGGCGAATCTGCGGTGTCACGGGAGCACCGAGGATGCCGAGATGGGCGCGGTGGCGTCCGCTGTCGAGGGCGTTGGCCGCCACGACCCGGTCGACGACGTGGAAGTGGCGGTAGTCGTCGTCGACGAAGAACCCGAGGAGGGAATCGTCGGTGCGGGCGAGGTCGCCGAGGCGAACCGGGAAGCGCTGGGTGTCGAGCGCGGAGAACGCCGCGAGTCGTTCGCTCGCACCGCCCGGATGGTCGATGTGCAGTTCGGCGACGTCGTCGAGCACGTCGAGGCGCAACGTGGCGCGCACCACCGCGACGGGACGCCCGACGAGACCAGCGATCGATGGCGTGCCGAGCGAGGCCATCGTGTCGACGGTCCACAGCGTGGTGTCGATGGCACGGAGCAGCGCAGTGAGCGGTGTGTCGCCGGGCGGATCTGCCAACTGCCGTTCGGCGATGTCGACGGCGGTCAGCCCGAGCGCCATCTCGGCCAGGATGCGGTGCGGCGGTGCGAGATCGGCGAGCGGTCCGGCGTCGGGTGGCAGCGGGCGCCCAGGGGCGGTCTCCCAGCGCACCGCCCCGCTCAGCCCGTCGTGGTCGAGTTGACCGATCGGATCGCCGTGGGTGGTGAACAGTTCGAGCGCCTCGTCGATGTGGTCCGGGAGCAGGTAGCCCGCAACGGGGTTCACGCCGAGATCGGGACGTGTCTGATCGACGTACGCCTCGCGGGCACCGAGTGGGTTGGTTGCCGACCGGTGGGCCGGGTCGACGAGGCGGAACAGCCATCGTGCGCTGTGCTGCAGCCGTGGCCGTAGGCGGATCGACGCAGGGGCGTCGTCGAGTTCCAACGTCGTGGTCGTTCGCGCCTCGGCGGGGTCGATGTCGAGCGTGCGACCGAACGCGTCGACCAGTCGGAGCTTCGTGACCTCCAGCGACCCGCCGAAGAGCGGGACCGGGAGTTCTGTCGCTCTCGGGAGTCCGGTGGTGCTGTCGCGCGAGATCTGACCGACATAGTCGATCCCGAGGAGCTGTTCACGAACACCATCGAGCGACGCCGACACGAGGTCGAGCGGTGCCCGCAGGTTGGCCAGGTCGCCGAGCGCCCGCTGGTCGGCGGCATCCATGGTCGAATCGCTGGCGTCGTCGCGGGCTTGTTCGGCACCGAGCCAGCGATTGATCCCCTCCTGAATGGCAGTTCCCGCGCCGCGACTGATCGGGCTGCGACCGACGAAGGTTCGATCCACCGTTGGGGCGCCACCGTTCGAGTCCGACGCCCCGTTGGCGCCGGTGTCCTCGTGACGCTCCAGGTCATGGCGACCGAGCCTCCAATCGTCGAGCCTCGCGTCGCCGCGCAGACGCACTTCCCACTCGAGCCATAGCGGGATCCACGGTTGTCGCCACGTGGTGATCGCAACCGGGCTCGGCGTCGTGCCCGCGAAGGCAGACATCCGGGCCGCCTCGACAGCGATCTGCATGGTGAGGAGTCGCTCCTCGTTGGACGCCGTGCTCTTCCAACTCCCCGACGTGGCCTGCGGCGCCACGATGCTGTCGGTGACGAACGACGTGCCGACACCGTCGTAGGTGCCCGCTCGACCGTACAACCGGGCGTACTCGGCGCTCAGCCGATGTCGTATGGCGATCTCGAGGGCCGAGTCGCCTGCGGCGGCAGCTGCGGCGTGCCACCGCTCGGCGTACGGGTCGAGCAACAGCGCCTCGCGCACGACGCTGAGCACCTCCGGCGGGACGGCCCCCGAGCCGAGCGTCGGCACGAGATCGCTGGAGCGCAGCACACCGTCGTAGCTCTCGCCGACTTCGCTCGGGTACCGACAGCGGAGCTTGCCGGTCGGGTCGTGGAGCCCGTCGCCGTGGTGACGCAGGCTCGGTCTGACGTTGCGCAAGCCGATCATCGGCGCCTGCGGGCGGAACACGCGAGGTGCGGGACGAGTGACCGTTCGCGACGCCGACGAGCTGCGGGTGCCCTTGCTGGGGGCGATCTGCCCCTGCCGGCGGCCGGTCGGCTTCGTCGTGCCGCGCTGGAACGTGATGCCCTTCAACGTGGGGCCGCCGCGACCCGGGGCGGTGGCACGCGTTCCGGCGAGATGAGCGGCGCGGCCTTTGCGACCGACGGTGAGTGGGTTCACCGATGCCGAGTCCTCGGCGCGCAGGACGTCGGGCTGCATCGAGTCGAGCGGTGGTCCTGGCAGCGGCCAGAACCCGTCGACGTGCTCGCGGTCGGCGAGGTCGTCGAGACCATCGGGTTGGTCGAGCTGCTCGAGCAGGTCGCCGGTGAAGGCAGCGGCCAGGCGTTCGGCGAGCTCGCGTTGGGCCGGGTCGCTCGACAGACCGGATCCTCCGAGCGCGGCGAAGAGGTCATCGACGTCGAGCCCGACCGCTGCGATCACCCCACGCTCGTTCGGTCGCTGGTCGACGCTCGGCAGGCTGCCGATCGGGACGCCGAGCACCGAGCCGTGGAGCAGGCTGAGATAGCTGAGTCGGGCCGGACCGACCACGACCCGGCGCGCATCACCGACCGGCACCCCGACCTGCGGGTCGGTGTGCGCACTGGTGGCCGAGGGTGTCCCTGCGCCGAGGAAGTAGGTGGTCGAGGTGATGTCGCTGGCGCGCTCGAACCCCGCTCGCTCGGCGACGTAGTCGCCGAGGCGCGTGTCGCGTCGGGAGAGTTCGACCCGACCCTCGTGGTCGACGTACCACCCGAGTTCGGCGAGGCGGGCGTCGACACCGCCAGTTCCAGCGACGAGGCCGAGCGCATCCTGTGCAGCGTCGCTCCACCAGCCGGCAACGGTGTACGACGCCGCATCTGCATGGAACCCGTTCGGCGCCACCGCTGCCAGCAGCTCGAGGTCGTCGAGCGGGTCACGGAACCCGAACCGGCCGGCGCTCGCCTCGTACGACGCAGTCCACAGCAGTCCTCCGCCGAAGGTGGCATCGAGGTGATCGAGACGATCGGTCGCGTTCGCCGGGGTAGCGGGCGTCCCGTCGAACTCGGCCAAGGGCGTGACCACCTTCGTGCTCGCGTCGATCACCCACCCGTGCACCAGCGCCCGCTCGCGACGGCTCGGCAAGAGCGTGCGGACGACCACCCAACGATCGGGAAGCGCAGGGAACTCAACGGCGTCGCCAACCGCATCGGCGTCGACCTGCTCGCCACGCAGCAGCGCATCGGGCATCGCCCAGTGCAGGTGGACGCCGCGCTCCCTCGGGGCCCCCGGGGCGAACGGTGCGGGATCGTCGGGGAGCCCGGCGACCGACACGACGCGCTCGTCACCGCCGACCGGTACGACGTAGGCCTGCACGTCGATCGGTACGAGCAGCCGCTGGCGGCGAGACAGGGTGCGGTCCCAGGTCTTGGCAACGGCGCGGTCGACACCCGCTCGAGCGAGCAGCTCGAAGCCCGGATCACGAACGGCCTCTGCCACGAGTTCGAAGTCGGGCACACTCCAGTTGGTCACCGGGTCACCTCCTGGAAGGCCGTGGCCACGAGCAGCTGGTAGCTGACCGTGGCGTGGAACACGAGATCGAGGTCGGGTACCGCGCCGACGTCACCCCACACCTGCCGGTACGGAAACCGGATCAGCTGCAGTGCGTATTCGGCACTGTCGAGGTCGTCATTGGCCCCCGTCTCGGGATGATCCGCCTTGAGCGTCCTCTCGAGGCGTTGGATGTTGACGACGCCGGGTGCGCCCCGACGGAACGGGATCACCACGCTCGCACCGGTGTCGGCGAACGTGTCGCGATCGCGCACGGGCATCTCGGCCTTGAAGACCGTCCCCGCACCGGTCTCGTCAAATCCGAACTGGATGCCCTGGCGCGGTTCTTCGATGTGGACCACTTTCGGAATGCCGTCGAACAGGCACAGCAGGACCGCCGGCGCCAGACGCTCGAGGCGCAGCAGCCGCATGCGACGCGGGTCGTTCTCGCCGACCGGGTCGTCGTCTTCGGCGAGCGGTTCGTCGTCGAAGGCCCGCACGTGGAGGCCGGGCCACCCCGACACCACCGGGGAACGCAGCAGGAAGCCGCTGATCGGCCCGGCTGCTCCGGCGAGTCGTGCCTCGCCGACGGCGCGACGCAGATTGCGTTCCTCGGAATCGAGCTCGGCCCGGATCGCCGGGTAGGCGCCGGTCAGCTGCGTGCGATCGTCGGTGTTGACCGTGCCGACGCTCAACGCACCCTGAACCAGCGCGTCGGTCCAGGTGCGGTCGATGTAGAACCAACGGATGGAGTGGTTCGGAAGGAGTTCGGTGTCGGCGACGAGCTGCGCGAACGGCACGCCTTCGAGCAGGCGGAGCCGGACCAGCCAGCTGCGCAGTTCGGCCGGGATCGAGCCGTCGTCGGCGTCGTCGAGGAGGGGCTGCGCTACGGCGTTGCGAGCAGTGAGCTGCAGCGGGAGCTCCTTCAGCAGGTTGGGGACGTCGATCCTCATCGTTCCTCCTCCTCCTGGGGCCCATCGTGATCGTCGCCATCGCCGGCGAGGAACGGTGCGAAGCGCTCGTCGAAGGGTCGAAGCCCGCCTCCACGCAGCACGGTGCCGGGCACGGTCGGCCCGAAGAGACCGCCGGTCGGGATCATGACGCCGCCGAGATCACCGACGTCGACATCCAGGTCGAGATCGAGACCCACGTCCAGGCCCAGGTCGAACTGGAGGTCGAGTGTGTTCGACGTCAGATCGACCAGGTGACGGTCGACGACGTGGTGCAGTTGATCGCGGATCTCGGCGGTGCCGAGTTTGACGTCGAGGGTCTCGCCGGGCAACCGGTCGAGCTGCACCAGCCGGGTGAGGATGTTGTCGAGGCGGCCGTCGAAGGCGTCGATGCCGAGGCCGAACCCGGCCGCCACCATCTCGCTGGCAGGGCGATCCCACTCCAGCGGACGTCCAGGGTCCACGAGCACCCGCGGTCCGCCGATCACCTCGTCGGGATCGGCGGTGAGTCTGCGGATGAACGCACGGCCCAGTTCGAGACCGAGCAGGTCGGCGTCGGCGAACCGGTCGACGCCGAGCACCTCACCGAGGAACGCCTCGTGCTGCGACCAGATCGCACCGCGCCGGGCGACGTGGTAGTTGCGCTGGCGCCACTGCAGCATCGACGAGACCATCGATGGGTGCGACAGTGCGAGTAGTCGCCCGATCTCGAACGCCGACGACAGCGAGAGGTCCTCGCGCCCGTCGGGGATCACGGTGCGGAGCTGGTCGGCGACGTGGGCGAGCGGGAGACGTTCGGTGCTGCCGTCGGGCGGGTGCGGCACGAGCGGCCCGCGGTACCAGCACCGAACCTGGTCGCCGCGGCGGGTCCGATGTGCGAGGCCCACGTGGCCAGTCTCGACGACCTCCATCGGCGGGCGCCCATCCGGCAACGTGGCGTCCTCGGCGACGGTGCCGATCAGGCCCGAGTCGAGCTCGTTCATCAACTGCTTGAAGGTGGTCGAGTCCGACGACACGAAGCTCCAGTGGAGCAGTACCGGGAACCTGAGGGTGGGGTCGGTGAGTTCTTGGAGCACGTGGGTGCTGATGCCGAAGTCGCGAGCCATCTCGACGTAGGCGTTGCTGTCGACCAGTTCGGCGTCGTCGAGCGTCCACGTGGCGTCGCCCGAGAACGCGGGTGCACCCGTCGCCACGACTTTGGTGGCGTGCATCTCGCCCAGCTGCGTCGCGATCAACGAACGCGCCTCCGACAGCGGCGCCGTGCCGGGGGCGAACATCACTTCACCAACTGCCAACGTGGCCGCCGACTCCATCCGGATCTGGTCGAACTCGGCGACCGTGACGATCTCGATCGGCCGCACGAGCGGACGAATCGTGTCGACGACGAGATCCGGTGGCGACTCCGGGATCAGCGCGTCGAACTGGCCTTCCAGGTTGATCAGACACGCGAGGTACTTGACCGGCTGCGGCTCCCCCGACTCGTCGACGCCAGCCAGCGGGAGACGATTGGCGACCACCACCGACAAGAACCCGTCGTCGTCGCCCATCATCAGCTCGGTGTCGTTGATGTCGACCTCCCGGGCGTGCGCCAGTAGTGGCACGTCGAGCCGAGTCGGGAACACCCGGTGCACGACGGAGCGGCGCACGTGGAGCGCCGAGCCGAGCGCCGTCTCGGCGACCCCGTCGAGCGTCACATCGGGCGTCACACAGTCGGCGACCGGTTGGTTCAGCTTCAGTTCGGCTTCGCCTTCGGCGATCACCACGAGGGCGAGCCATGGTGTGGACGACGGCTGACCGGCGAGGTCGCGCTCCCACGGCAGGGTCCGCCGCTTGATCACGATCTGCGGCAGCCGTGATCCGAAGCTGCCGTCGGCTCCAGCGGGCGGGAACGTCGACAGCACCTGATCGGGTGGCAGCTGATATCGCGGCGCCCGCACGCGAACGTGGGTGTATTCGGTCGCGACGTCGATCGATGCTGCGTCGCCGCCGCTGCCGTCGACCGATTGCGTCACCACGTGGCGGTAGTCGCCAGCCGCCAGCAGCGGATCGATCTTCGAGTACAACCGGAACTTGCCGGGCCCCACGGCCATGTCAGCCCCCTCTCCGGGAGTCGACCGGCATCCGCCGGGTCCTCGTCGGTTTGCGCCACTCGATGTTGCAGCCGGACCCGGCCGTCCCGACGAGGCGACCGGTCGCTGCGTCGACGCCGTCACGGGCCAGCCGGTCGGCGAGGTCGTCGACCGAACCGTCGGAGGCGAGCACGCCGGCGAGACGCCACGCCCCACCCGCACGGACGTCAACGGTGAACGCTGACGCACCCGAGTTGCGAGCTCCGACGACGGACTCGTCCATCGTGACAGCGACGATCACGACGGACTGCGACCCCGTCACGACGACCGTGGGATCCTCTGGTCGGCCTGCGACCTCGGTGCGCTGGCATCCGGTGAAGCTGACCAACAGCGTGTCGATGTCGTCCGGAATCACATCGTCGAACACGAGGGCGACAACGGCGCCCGGCTCGGTGAACGCCGTGCTCACCGCGTTTGCCTCGGCGACGACGTCGTGCGCTTGCACCCAGCCCGTGCGTGTCGCCCCGCCGCTGTCGGAGCGAACCACGCATCCGGCACCGAGGGCGCTGCGGACACCGAGCCGGGCGAGTCGGCTGCGCCCGTGCCAACCAGCCAGCAGCGCCGAGGGCCCGTCGCTGGGCGGTGGGTCTGCCTGCACGGCAACCAGGCGCGTTCCGGGCGGGACGATCACGTCGGTGTCGCTGGCGATCACATCGATGAGCACCCGTCCGTTCGAACGCAGCATCACCACCCGTGCCCGACCGCCCACTGCGTACGCCGGCCGCGACGCTCCCACGTCGATCCGGGCATCGGTCTGTTCGATCACGACGACGTCGCCGGATCGGATCGACGTCGTGCCGCTGGCCCTCGAACGCGATCGCGGACCGGTCCGCAGGCCGGCGACGAGCGTTGCGAGATGGGCTCCGGCGTATCGACCACCGATGGTGCCGAGGTGTGCTCCGGCAGCGTCGGTGCGTGGATACGCCGCGAGGAGCAGCGTGTCGTCGTGGGCAATCCCCAGTGGGGCGGCACGCTCGAGGCTGACCGCCAACTCGTCGCCGAGGCGTCCCTTGACCGAACTGGTGCTCGGAGCGGACCGCCGCTTGATCCGACCGTCGGCCACGGTGGTACCAGCAGCCCGCATGATCGCGCCAGTTCCGGCAGCGAGGTGGCCAACCACGACCGGGTCGCGCAGCTTGGCGCCCGTCGGTGCCGCACGGACGTCGGCGGGTTGCACCACGGCTCGATCGCCATTGTCGGAGGTGATGCCACCGGCGAGCGTGCCGAATCGGGGCGGGGCCGTGCGGTCAGCGGCGAATGCCCGACGCGAGGTCTCGCTGAGCCGGCCGCGAGGCAGCACACCGACCGTCGGTGCCTCCACGCCGTCGACGCCGAACAGGGCTCGATGGGCGATGTCGAACGCCTCGATAGCGGTGGCGGCCACCGGGAGCACGAGACCGCCGGCCACCGACAGCAGGTCGTGGCGTCGCCGCCCAGACGCCGACAGCGGCAGCTCACGCCTGCCCGCCTCGACCTGGCGGTAGTCGATCTCGGGTCCGACGGCGTTGGTGGTGATCCCGGCGACCAGTTTGATCATCTGCCCGGCGCGGACGATGTCGCCCTTGGGCATCGGCTTCTGCTCGGGGTCCTCGGCCTCGCCCCACACGCCGAGCGGGAACGCGTCGGTACGCACGTGCGGCGTCGGTCGGTCGGTCGACGATTCGGCGAGGCTGTCGGCGAGTTGCGAGAAGATCGTCGTCGGCAGGTTCTGCCAGCCCGAGGTGGTCTTCACCTGCATCCGCACCGACAGCGTCGAGGTGACGTCGTCGACCTCCATCGGGGCGATGCCGAGATGGGCCGACGACCCGTCCGGCCTCGTGGGGGTGATGTCGACCGTGTGGCTGCCGACGGCGAACCGCGTGGTCGGCACGGTGGTGACGAACACGATCTCGTGTTCGGCGAACACCTCGAAGGGTCGGTCGACGGTGCCGTCGGAACTCGGGGCGCCGACCTCTCCGTCGGTCGACGCCGGCAGCGTGCCCCGGCCGGTGACCGACGAGATCGCACGAGCCGCTCCCCCGCCGGCGACCTCGAGGTACTTCGCCACGAACGCATCCCAGTCGATCGCCGGTGTTTTTTCCTTGTCTCGGTTGCCGAATGAAACCGACAGCTCGCACGGACCGATCTCGAACGTGGCGCGGCCGGAGAAGTCCGGGCCCTCCACCGCGATGTGTGCCCCGATCGAGATGCTGATGCTGATCGTGCCGATCCATACGTCGATCGAGATGCCAGCCGAGATGCGGGCGTAAACCGCCGCCTGGAAGTAGAAAGGATCGAAGAAGACGATGGCGTGGGCACCGAACGCCACGCGCACCCATGCCCAGCCCCAGTCGGCGCTCACCTCCACGTCGACGCCGGCCATCAGCGCCTCCGACGTCAGCGCGAAGTAGGAGCCGCCCTTGATGACGATGGCGTTGCTGATCCGCCACTCCAACCCGAGACGGGGGACGACTGGGTAGCCGTCGCGGTGGAAGTCGGGGTGGTAGCCGCCGAGCGTGAGGACGAACTGGCCGGCGAGTGCACCCTTCCACCAGATCGCCATCGCAAAGCCGCCGGTGAGGCGAACCTCTGGGTAGAGCAGCCAGGAGTTGTCGGTGAGCTGGGCTTGGATCAGGAACAGGCCCTCGCTGGTCGAGAACCGGGCGAGGATGCCGAGTTCGATCGACACCAGCGCCACCTGAGGTCTGGGGAGGGCAAGGCGGGCGAGGCCGAACAGATTGATGTCGAGCCCGTCTCCGAACGATACGGCGACGACGGCAATCCCGTCGACGAGCGCGAAGCTCGTGAAGCTGATGCCCGCAGCGAACCAGAAATTGCCCCGCTGTGGCGGGAAGTACTCGGTCAGTTCCCGCAGCCGATCCATCGGGTCGTCGACCGGGGCCGCGGCCGGATCGAGCGCCTGGATGAACGGATACTCGCCGAAGCGGGAGAGGTCGTCGGGCACACGCAGGCCCCGATTGATGCCGAGGCCACCACCAATCCCGGTGAGGAAGAACGCCGGTGGCCCGCCGATCGGTCCGTTGACGGCGCCGAAGATGAAGAACGACGGCGAGCCGTTGTCGTCGGTGTAGCCGCCGAACACCGACAGGCCGTAGACACCGAAACGCCCCATCAGCATGCCGACATAGGAGACTGTCGTCGGTCCACCGATACCGCTGCCAGGCGGTGGGTCGACCGTCTTGAGCAGACCGCCTGCGAGGTACACACCCGAGAGGTCCGCCGACACCGCGAGACCCATCAGGTCGACCGACCAACTGTCGATCAAGAGCACGTCGCCACCGTTCCAGTTGAGCGACAGCTGTTCCACCGCCGCAGCGAGGCCGAACATCGAGATCGAACCGTCGAACAGCAGCGAGATGCGGGTGACCCGTCCACCGCTCTCGACGGTGTCGAGACCCACGCGATCGATGTAGAGCGGTCCGAGTTGGCGTTGGATGATCAACCACCACGGTCCGGGGGGATCGCCGGCGCGCAGCCCGATCCGCGGTCTGGAATCGCCCGGGTGGATCTGGATCGACAGCGCCGGGTCGAACGATGGCCGATTGGCCGCACCGCTCTCGCCGGCGTCGTTCATGATGCCGTTGGCAACTCCGTTGTCGCCGCCGCCAGCAGCAGGCGAGAACGCGAAGCCGTCGAGCTGCAACTCGACACCGCCACCGAACTCACCATCAGCGGTCGCCTCACCGTAGGTGTGTACGGCGATGGCATCGATGGCGACGCCACCGAGGTCGAGCAGCGGGCCACTCCCTTTCGAGACGCGCACGCCGAGACCGGCGACGATCACGCCGGGGGCGAACTCCAGGTCGCCGATCGAGCCGCGCAGCAGATTGATCGTGAGCCCGGGAGCCTTCTCCGGGTCGATGAACGCGGCGTTGACGACCAGATCGACATTGGTCTCGCCACTGGCGAGCACGAACGGCTTGTTCGGCACCAGCGACATGGTGAGCCCGAGCGTCGTCTCGCCACCGCTGCCCGACGAGATGATGCCAATCGTGACGGTGTCGTCGATCGTGAGCGACGGCTGGGAGATCACTGCAATGTTCCATGCCAGCCGCAGCAGCCGATCGAGCAGCGCACGAGGCAACAACAGCTCGGCGAAGAGGTCGTTGTCGATGACGCGCGACCCGACGGCGTCTTCGAACACGACGCCCTGGAGCCAGCCGGCAACGGCGTCGGTGAGAACATCGTCGAGCTGTTCGACGACGATCCCCCCTGCGAGCGAGATGCCCCAACCGAGGAGCTGCAGGGCTGCTGCGGCCGGGTCGTCCGCAAGATTCTCGACGTCGCCGGTGCGTTCGACGAGCACGAGTTGCGGCGGCCGCCCGTCGAGCGTCCAGCGGAACTCGAGCGACGAGTCGCCCGTGGCGCTCGAGGCGAGGCCGACCCCGATGGCCGGTGACACATCGGTGGCCGGTGACACATCGGTGGCGCTGAAACCGACGCGAACCACGACGAGCGGAAAGAGGGTCACCGGGCCAATCGGGATCTCTGCGGGACCGAAGCGCGCAGTGATCTGGGCGCCGGTGGTGCTGATGCGGATCCGCTCGACCACGACCGGTCCGATACCGGGGATCATGACGTTGCAGCCGAGCTCGAACGCCGGGCTGGTCTCGGAGGTGTCGAGCGTGAACGATGCGCCGTCCGCCACACCGAACGCCACGCGCACCCGACCGGGACCTGGCCGGTCGGTGCGCACCAACGTGCCGGCAGGGTCGAGGGCGTCGACGAGGGCGTCGACGCCTGCCACGACGAGCTGCGGGAGCCGGTTGAGGAGCGCCGCGCCCGGGTCGAGTGCGAACTGCTGGATGCGCTCGGCGGTGAAGTCGTCACCGTCGCGAAGGCCGAGCGCCCCGCCGATGTCGAAGACCGCGGCTGCGACGTCGGCGGTCGGCGACGACGGGTCGGTGCGGTGCCCGACGAGTTCGTTGAGCACCAGGGGGGCGACCATTGCGCCGGCCCCCGACACGATGTCACCGAACGAACCGGTCCCCGGATACAGAGTGATCGGGAGTGCCGGCGACGGGCGCACGAGCTCGAGCCGGGCCGCCGGGTCGACCACGAGACGCACGCCGCTCCCGCCGGCACCTCCGCCGATCGTGACGGTGACGTCGATCGCCGGGACCGGCCGCACGTCGAGGCCGATCGAGAGGCCCGCACCGACGGCGGTGGTGATCGTAGACGCACCGAGGGTTTGCTGGTCGCGGTAGTCCACCAGCAGGCGCAGTCGGTCGCCGAGAACCGTGTAGGTCACGGCGAATTCTTCGGTGATCGCCCACGATCCAGCTGCGGCGCCGGGGATGACGGTGCCGACCGCATCGAGCAGGCCGACCGCCGATGCGGCGAAGTTCGTGCGCCAGGCGTCGACGGCGTGTCGGATCCACCCGAGGGGATCCGACACCAGACCGATCGGGACGATCGTCGACCGGGTCGCGAGCGGACCGGGGGCGCCGAGCAGCCCGAGCAGATCGAGCGCCTGGTCGAGTGCCGCCGAGCCGTCGCGTACCCGGCGGCGCAGGTCGTCGATGATGCGACCGCCGACGGCGGCAACGACGAGTTCGGCTGCGTGGCCGGCCAGACGCTCGGCGAGTGCTGCCGGATCGGGTACCGACAGCAGCGAGAGCGTCTCGGCGGGGGCGCCGGGCCGGGCGACCTCGATCGCCAGGCTCGCACCGGTCGCTGTCGACGCCGCCCCGACCAGCCGGGTACCCCCGTGCTCCGGGCGGGGTGAACCGACTGCAGCGGACAGGGTGGCGGCGGCGGCGGCGACGCTCACGCTGACGTCGACGGACGGCAGCGCCGGGTCGTCGACGACGATGCCGCCGGTGAGCTGGCCGGTGGCGAGGTCGACCGACACGGTCGCGCCGCCGGCGCTCCAGCCGATCGTGGTACCGCTCCCAGTCGTGTCGCCGATCAGTCGCCGCAGCGCCGCGGCCACCGCCGCCCGGTCGGAGGCGAGCGCATCTTCGAGCGCATCGCGGGTGTCGTACACCCACCTGTCGAGCGCCGCCGGGTCGAGTCCCCCGTCGCGGATCAGGCCGAGCGTGGTGAACAGCTCTGCAACGTCCGGCGCCTGCGTCCGGAGACGGGCGACCACCTGCGACACCAGTGCTCGGGCTTCGGGGACGACGGCGGTGAGGTCGTCGGGCCCCACCTCCCAGCGCTCGCGGAAGACGCCGTAGGTCGTCGCCTCGTGAAGGGTCAGCACCGCACCGGCTGGACGGTCGTCGAGTGGAATCGTGACCCGCACGTCCATCCAGCGGAGTTCGAGATCGTTCTGGGTGGCGCCCGGACCGCCAACGAGCCAACCGTCGTGCACGCCGAGGCGGAGGTCGACGATCACACTGCGTGCCAGGCTTGCGTCGATCTGCCCGCCGGCCGTGCGTTCGATGCGACACGCTTCGAAAGTTGCGCCGGCGCCGACGAAGAGCCCGGCGAGATCGAGGTCGACGGGGGGAAGGCTCACCCCGGCATGAAGCGACGTTGGTCGCCCGATCGGCGCAGCGACGGCCGAAGCGATGCGGTGGTCGACCGCCTCGCCGAGGAGGTGTCCGACGGCGATGTCGATGGTGTCATCGTCGAGGGCACCGAACACCGCGGTGACGACGAGGCCTGGGCGCAGCGGCTCGCTGCGCGCGGAGACCGGCCGGCCGACAGCGTCGAGCGCTGCGACGCTGCGGCTGACGAGGTGGCGCCCCCTGGTACCCGGTGTGATCTCGTCGGCTGGTGTCTCGGAGTCGCCGGCGTCGTCGACTCCCAAGACGGCGAGCAGTCGCAGCGCGTCGCCACCGAGACCTGCGCCGAGGCTGTCGACGGCGATCGCTCCCCAAGGAACCCCGACCGTCACCACGTGTTCGATCGCCGTCACCGTCGCTGCGAGACGAAGTGTCGCTGCGCCTGCGTCGCCGTAGACGACGACGGTGATCGGTGCCGTGCGGTCGGCGAGAATGGCGGCGAGGCGCTCGCGCTGGGCGGCGACGGCATCGCGATCGGCGCGTAAGCTGGTGGCCGACGCCGTGTCGGGCAGGCGCACGAACCATTCGCCGTCACCAGTGCCGGGGAGGGCGCCGGCCGCGTCGCCAGTGCCGTCGGAACCGCTGGAGTCGAAAGTTGCGCCAGCCGGACGATCGGCGAGCAACTCCGGTTCCATCCCCACGTGGACGATCGCGGTGGGAATCGGGTCGAGCACATCGAAGACCAGTTCGCCCGTCGATCCGCGAGTAACGAGGTCGACATAGGAGACGCCGGGGAGCACAACGGAGCTCACGCCGTCGGGCAGGCTCGCCGGAGCGGCGACGAGCCCGTCGGTGCCGACCCAGCGCTGGCGGAGCAGTTCGAGTCCGGTTGCCAGGCCGTCTCGGGCGACGAGCAGGTCGCCAATCGAGTCGACGACGGTGCCCGAGCTGGCGATGACGGCGGCGAGTTCAGCGGGCTCCAGTGGCTCCGACGACCAGAGCCGGCCGCTGTCGAATCGGTTCGGTGAGTTGACGAGCGGACAGCCCGGCTCGAGCCACACCGCGAGGCCCGGTGCTTGGGCGACGCCAGCCGGCGCACACCGGAACGGGTGCCGTGGTGTGCCCTGGCCGGTGAGGGTCGGCCCACGCAGCCCGTTGAGCAGGTTCGAGACCGGGACGAGTACGGCCCGTACCCGCTCGCAGTCGAGCACGAGGTCAGCCGCCCAGCGCCGCACCTCCGCTTCGGGATCGGCAGCGAGCGCCCCGAGTGCGAGCCGTGGGCCGTCGCCGAACCAGCCGGCGAGCTCCACCATCGCCGACACGAAGGGTGCGTCGGCGCGATGCAGGAGCAGGCCGAGTGCGCGTTCCACGTCGTCCCAATTCGGTGCGAACTCCACGCTGCCGTCGGCAGCGA
>Ga0105046_10004638_pt1 | contig 21835 bp, 14 predicted proteins | sample MAT03_FD_78385 | JGI IMG/M metagenome (GOLD analysis project Ga0105046, IMG submission 78385) | Freshwater microbial communities from Lake Fryxell liftoff mats and glacier meltwater in Antarctica - MAT-03 (megahit assembly) | ecosystem: Environmental > Aquatic > Freshwater > Ice > Liftoff...
GGCCGGCCATCGTGCCGGCGGGGTCTGGGGCGTTTGGATCGTGGGTGGGCACGGGCAGTTCTCACGAAGGCGTTCGCGGCGTTTGTGAATGCCACGATACCGCCGCGCCAAGAGCGGGACAACCACCAAGTGCCGGGCATGGTTCGTTCGCCAGTTCGCGACGGCCTCAACACTCCTTGGTACGGCTGATAGCTGATAGCTTTTTACCGGCTCGTTGTTTATCTTCTGACCCTATGCCATGTTAACGGCTAAAGAGCACTGCGCCGGGGCCGAGGATCATTTCCAAATCTTCGACGCGGAGCGAACCGGGGTTCACGCGGAACTCTTCGCTTAGCTTCAACTGAACCTGCCGGCCGTTCGCGTCGCGGATGCTCAGGTACACAGGGCAAACTCCCTTGTACCGCTTGAGCACCAACCCCACGGCGTCGATCTTCTTCAAGCTTCCTTCGTCGTCGCCGTAGCACAGTTTGATAACCATGCTCTTGGTGAACTCGCGGCGAGCCTCATCAATCGTCATCACCTTCTTCACCTGGAAGTCGGGTTCGGCCCGCTCGGGTGCCCAGTTCAGTGTGCCCTCGAACAGGTGAACGGCGTCTGCCACGATTTGCGCCGCGAACCGCGCGTACTCGTCGGACCACATGATGCAGCGCACCGCGCCGGTGAAGTCCTCGATGCGGAATGTGGCGTATTTGCGACCCAGGTTGCGGCCCTTGTTTGCCGTGCGAACCTGCAATTCCGTAATCATCCCGCCGACGCGGGCCTCGGTGCCGTTCTTGGCCTTGGCCATTTCGACGACATCGTGGGAGCGGAATCGCCGCAATTGCTCGTCGTACTGGGCTAGCGGGTGGCTCGACATGTAGAAGTCGAGCGCTTCCTTCTCGAACTTCAGCTTCTGAGTTTCGGACCACTCGGGCACCTCGGGAAGCCCGTGGCCGGGGTCGTTGCTGGATGCGCCGCCGGGTTCGTCTTCGCCGAGGTCGAACATATCGAGGAAGCTTTTCTGCCCGCGGCGACGGTCGGAAGCGCGTTCATCGGCGGCTTGATACGCCTTGGCGACGGCCGCGAAGTGGGCCGCACGCTTGCCGAACGTGTCGAACGCGCCGCCCATCACCATCTTTTCGACGGCGGCTTTCTGCACGACGCGGCGGTCGATTCGTTCGCAGAAATCGAAGAAGTCCTTGAACTTCCCGCCGGCCGTGCGTGCCCGAACGATCTCCTCGGCCGCGTTGCGGCCCAACCCCTTGATGGCAGTCAGCCCGAACACGATGCGGTTGTTGACCACATCGAACCCCGCCATGCCGCGGTTCACATCCGGCGACATCACCTCGACGCCGAGCTTGCGCGCATCGGCGATGTGATCGACCATCACATCACGTTTATTGCCATCGTCGATCTCACTGGACAGCAGCGCGGCCATATACTCGGCCGTAAAGTGCGTCTTCAGGTACGCCGTCTGGTATCCGATCTGTGCATACGCCGCCGTATGTGACTTATTGAAACCGTAGCCCCCGAACTTCACGATCAACTCGAAGATTTCCGTTGCTTTCTCGTTCCCCAGACCGCGTTCTTTCGCCCCGTTAACGAAGTCTGCCCGCCGGGCGTTGATGATGTCTTCTTTCTTCTTGCTGATGGCCTTAATACATGCGTAGGCACTCGATAGTTCGATTCCGCCAAGACGATTCAGGATGCGCATAATGGCTTCTTGGTACACCATCACGCCGTAAGTTTCGCTTAATACTTCTTCCATCACGGGGTGTTGATACACGGGTTTCTTGCGGCCGTGTTTGCACTCGATGTATTCGTCTACCATGCCGCCTTCGAGGGGACCGGGGCGGTAGAGCGCGAGCACGGCAATGAGGTCGCGGATGTTGTCGGGCTTCATTCGTTTGAGCAGTTCGCGGATGCCTTCGCTTTCGAGTTGGAACACACCCTTGGCGTCGCCACGTTGCAAGAGTTTGTATGTTTCGAGATCGTCGAGTGGGAACTTCGAGGGGTCGATATCAATGTTGCGAGTCTTCTTGATGAGCTTGACACAGTTGTCGAGAACGGTGAGGTTTCGCAACCCCAGGAAGTCCATCTTGAGCATCCCGACTTTCTCGATGATGCCCATTTCCCATTGCGTGGTGATGGCGATGTCGCCCTTGGCCACGCCCTCGCCGTCCTCGCCGTCGGCCTTGCGAACCACACGTTGCACGGGCACATAGTCGGTGATGGGGCCGTTGGCGATCACGACGCCGGCCGCGTGCGTGCCGACGTTGCGGTTCATGCCCTCCAGCTTCATGGCGATATCGACCATGTGGCGAATCTGTGGGTCGGCGTCGTACTCGCGGCGGAAGTCCGGCGTCTCCATCGCCTCGGTGAGGTCGGCCGAGATCGCCCCCTTCATGGGGACGAGTTTGCACATCTGGTTCACACGTTCCAGTGGCACATCGAGAGCGCGACCGACGTCCTTCATGGCGTTCTTGGCGGCCAAGGTGCCGAATGTGCCGATCTGGGCGACGGATTCCACACCATATTTGCGCTTCACATAATCGATTACAAGTTCGCGGCGCTCCTGGCAGAAGTCGATATCAATATCGGGTGCTTCACTACGATTCGGGTCGAGGAATCGCTCGAAGAGCAAGTCGTATTCCAGTGGGCAAACGTGACTGAGGTGTAACACGTAGCTCACGATTGCGCCGCAACCGGAGCCACGGGCCGTGCTGGGGATGCCTTGCTCCCGGGCGAACCGCACGAAGTCCCAAACAATGAGGAAGTAGCTGGCGAAGCCCATCTTGTTAATGACGCCGAGTTCGTGTTCCAGGCGTTTCCACGCGGCCTCTGAGGGCGTATCGCCGTAACGTTCCTTCATGCCGACATCGCACAATTCGCGCAGGAATTGCTCGGGCGTCTTGGCCTCCGGCGGGCTGAACACCGGGAAGTGCCGCTTCTTGAAGTCGAGTTGAATATCAACACTATCAGCGATTTGTTGGCTGCGGGCAACGGCGTCGTGGTAGTTCGGGAAGAGCTTGTACATGTCTTCCGGGCTGCGTACATAATACGGACTCGGCATCTTCTCTTCGGGATACAATCGCTTGCGTGGGTCGTGCTTGCGGCGCGTACTGATGCAGAACAACACGTCGTGCGCCAGTGAGTCGTCCGCACAAAGGTAATGCGCATCAGCGGTGGCCACGAGCGGCACGCCGAGTTTCTCGGAGATGTCGGCGGCGACCGGCGTGCATTGATCTTGTGCGGATATACCGTTGTTCTGAATCTCGATGTAGAAGTCTTCGTTGAACACTTTGCGGAACCACTTCGCCGTGCGTTCCGCTTCTGGAATCTGGTCTTTGAGGATGTGCTGGTTGAACTCGCCGGCCAGGCACCCGCTAAGGCAAATAAGCCCTTCCTTGTGTGCTTCCAGGATTTCGCGGTCGATGCGGGGGTGGTGGTAGAAGCCTTCGAGGAACGCCATGCTGGAGAGCTTAACGAGGTTCTTGAACCCCGTGGCGTTCTTGGCGAGCAGCGTGAGGTGCGAGTACGGCTTCACGTCTTTGATGACTTTCCGGTCGCCGCGTGCCCCCGGAGCCAAGTAGGCTTCATACCCGATGATGGGTTTGATGCCGCCCTTTTTGCATTCGTTATAGAACTCAATCGCGCCGTACAGGTTGCCGTGGTCTGTGATGGCGCACGCGGTCATGCCGAGTTTCTTGGTCTGCTCGATCAAAGGCGGGATTCGATTGTACCCGTCGAGCATGCTGTAGTGCGTGTGCAAGTGCAGGTGGCAGAAACACTTCGCCATGTGTGGCAACCCGGGCAGTGGACAAGCGGATAAGTCGCAACTTGATTTATAGCCGACGTGGCCACGGCGCGAAAGGGGAAACAGACCGCGAGCGCCTGGCGATTGCGTGGTTCAAGAGGAGCAGTATTCACCACGGAGATTGCAGGGAACGCAGAAGCGCCAGGGTCTCACGACGCCTGGCTACAGACTGTCGCCCTTCCAGGGCTTAAAACCAAGCTCAATCACGCCTCTTGTAGGGTGGGCCGAGACCGCTTTGGGGCGAGTCCCACCAACACCTCAAATGGCGATTGCGATTCATTGGAAGCCAAATCACCAACACCATTCAACCGCTTTTTGCGCTCGTGGTGGGACTCGACCCAAAGCGGTCTCGGCCCACCCTACGAAGATCAATCACGCATCTCTTGAAGCCCCGGATGGGGCGGTAGTCTGTAGCCAGGTGTCGTGAGACCCTGGCGTGAGGCTACTCAGGCCTTAGCCTGGGAAGCGATAAGACAAACACTCACGATTTCGGGATCGGCACGGGCACCATGTTGCCGAAGACGCTACCAGCGTTGGGCAGGGGGCGCAGGCCGGCTTTGTCTTCGGTCACTCTCATCTCGATCTTGGCGAGGAGTTGCTTGGTCTGCACCAGAGCGGGATCGTTTGGCCCGTCGAACTGACCGATGCTGACCATGCTCGACCCGCGATTGTGCAGCACGAAGGCTTCCAGATTGAGCGGTTCACCCTTCGGACCACGCATTTCGCGCAGGGCTTTGGCGAGTTCTTCCGCCTGGATCGCGCTGGCTTTCAACACATCCGCGCCCTTGTCGGTGTTGGGTTTACGCATGACATTCCCGTCGCCGCGACCAACGATTTCGACCGGGGAACTGAACGACTTCACGGCCAAGGTCCAGCCCTTGGTCGCCTTGAGCAAGTTGTAAGGCCGACCATCGTTGAGTTTGACGACGAACGGGTCGAGCGGAGCCTCGCCGACAACGTTTACGCCAGCACGGGGGATCATCGGATTCGGAACGACGTAGGCCGTCAGGTAGGGGTTCATGTGCCCCTGTTCGAGCAACTGCTTGCCGTCTTTTCCGGTATGGATGATGGCAGCGCCGTCCATCAGAATCTTGTCTTTGGGTGGTAGCCAAGTACGAACTTTGGTGATCGCCTTGCGGGCGTCTTCGTCCGACTTGAACCCGCCCACGAAGACGGCAACTTGGTCGTTGTATTTCACCGTTTTGAAGCGAACTCGGGTATCCGGCTCGAGGAAAAAGCCCCCCTTGAGTTGGGCTTCCTGCTTATACTTTTCGAGTTGCCCGGCGAAGATTTTGGACCGTTCGCGGGCGGCTGCGATCGACGCCATCTCGGCTTTCCGCTCCTCGGAAACGTACTCGTACAGGAAGGTTTGCACCAGATAGAGTTCGCGGATGTCTTTGGCCAGCGCCTCGGCCAACTCGCGGGCGGATGGTCCGTTGTCGCCCGGTTCCGGTCTGGCCGGCCGCGAATAGCTCTTCACGCAGATGAAGTACGCCCCGTGTTCGGGCTTCACGGTCCACGGGTGATTCACGCCGAGTGCGCTACGAATCTCCACATCTACCGGCGGAGGCAGTGCGGCTGGCGTCACGACTGCCGCAACCGGAGTGATGCCCGGTAGGCCGCCGGGTTGCATGGCGGGCGGCACCCCGCCAACAGGCGGAACATACGCACCGCCCAACGGTCGCACTCCGGGCGGCAATGCCGGCGGCGCGGTTGGCGCGGTTGGCGAGACCGGGCCAAGCGGCGCTGCCGGTGGCGGGCGTTCGGTGGCGAACGGGGCCTGAGCGGCCGCAGACCCGGACAGAACCGCGGCGAATCCAAGGCTGAGAACGAACTTACGGCGCATGACACACCTCCGTGCGTGCGTGGCGATGCGAATAGTGATTCATGGATGCCCGCGACATACCCACCCACGCCGCACGCCGCCAGAGGAATTCCAGGGCCATTCCGTGTTTGGGTTTGGGTGATCTGCGCTGTGCCAGGGTCTCACGACACCTGGCTACAAACTGTCGCCCTTCCAGGGCTGAAGAAGAGTCTTTTACCTTGGTTTTAAGCCCCGGATGGGGCGGCAGTCTGTAGCCTGTGGGCGTAAGCCCCAGGTGCCCAGCGTGAAACACGGAATTGCCCTGAGAGGAATTCCCTGAGAATTGTTGAATTGCTGGAGATGAAGTGAGATTGGCCGCGAAAAATCTGTCGGGAGCGCCCTGAAACGTCACGCAGGCTTTTTTGCTTCAGCCCACTGCCCGTGAACCAAGCAAGAAGTGTTGGGCACAAGCACTCGGGATGAGGCAACCGCTCGGTAGATGTTCACTCGGAGGTCTCACGACCCCCGCTCGCCAGGTGTTTCTTCTTCATTAAAGGTAACCATCTGCCAAGCGTTACAAGGCGACTGACACCTGGCGAGCGGAGGTCGTGAGAACCCCGAGTGAACCTCAATACACCATTACCATCCGCAAACCGCGTAAGCCCAGGCGAGATGGGCGCTCCCGAAACTTTTGCCACACCCAGGCGACCGCTCCTGAGAACCACCCCTTCCCACTTGCCCGACTTATCGGTACAATTGCACATCTGTGCGGCGGCGGTGACCCGTCGCGGCGGATGGTGGCCCTATTGCTTGTTTCACAATCGCCGCCTCAACTCCCTCACCTGCTTCATAAAGGGTACCCGAACTCATGGCCAAAGAAGAAGCGATCGAAGTCGAAGGTCGCGTCAAAGAAGCGCTCGCCAACACACAGTTTCGGGTCGAACTCGATATCGGGGGCGAAGTCATCGCCCACGTCGCGGGCAAAATGCGCAAGAACTTCATCCGCATTATCCCCGGCGACCGCGTCAAAGTCGAAATCTCCCCCTACGACCTGACCCGTGGCCGCATCACCTACCGTGGCCGTGCGCAGTAGTCACTTGAGCAAATCTGGGCATAATCCCGGATTTTTCTTGACGAAGTGCTGCCTTCCCGTCAAACTATGTGTGTCGCCCGAGGAATGGGCGGCTTCCAATCTCGCATGACCAGGGAGGGTCACACTGATGCTCATCCAAACCGAATCCAAGGCCCAGGGTTGGCGCGCCGTGGCCGTCTTCGACGACCGCCCCGACGCCCTCATCTACGTCGGCCGCTCATCAACTCAGGTTCGCCAGGAATTCGCCGAAGCCTTCCTCGAAGTCCTCGACGAAGAAGAACGCAACCACGTCACCGCCCTCCAACTCCAACAATGGAGCGGTGCCCCCGACGCCGGCCGTTGGATCCTCAAAAACCCCCTCAAGCTCCCTGTACCCGCGCTCAAGGTTCGCCTCGCGGCGTAATCGGCGGAGTATGGTAGATTGAGGCGAGCGGCCACCGTGAGGTGGCTGTTCCCCGCCGGATTGGCCACAACAGCCACCTCACGGTGGCCGCTCGCCTCAAACAGTTTTACTCTCCACCCTCACACTTTCCCACTCAGACCGCGTCCGGGCTTGCAACCAGACAGCCCAAACCGAACAATGGTATAGTGTTTCCGTGGCGGAGCCTCTCCCCGACCGTCCGGGCCACCGACGACGTGCCCGCTTGCGCGGGTTTCCTCTTGAGGTGACTGCGATGGACTCCTACGCCTCCCTGTGCGACGATTTCGGGGTGTCTACATACCTGCATAGCAAGCTCGAAATGCCCAGCAACCGCGAGACCGTTCTCCACTTTTTCGAGGCCGTGCAGAAGGCATACCCAAAGATGACGGATTTCGAGAAGCGTTCCGACGATGAATTCCTACTCGAAGAAGAACGCGATGCAGGCAGCTATCGGTGGACTTCCCTCGACAAACGCCGCCTCTGCTCAGGATTCGTGAATCCACCGACAATCGAAGACGCCGACACCCACAACGACCGCATCCTCGAGTTGGCCCCGTACCACCTCGATCTCTCCGCGATGCAAACCGAATCAATGGACGTGCTGTATTACTTCGACTTCCTGTATCAGGGCAACCATGACGAAGTCGTTGCCGAAGCACTCGCCAGCGGAACGCCTCTGGAGGGACTCGCCCAGATGCCCGCGGCCCGCGTTCTCCACTATCAACCGACGCTTATGATGGCACTCGATGAAGGTTGCCAACTCCAATGCCGGTTGAGTATCGAAACGCGAACGAGTGCCTACCAGGTGCGAACGGGCAGCTTCCCCGAGTCGCCGATTTCGGTGTACTTCACTGTGCGGCAATTCTGGGGCAAGCAACCGTTCAAAACATTCGCGGAGTCGTACCACAACCAGCGCCGCGTTCTGGATGAGTTGGTGAATAGTTACGTCATCCCGAACGTTATCGGCCCGCTAGCCAAAGCCATCGCCGCGAAGTAGTGGCCGGAACCGACGGTAAACCGGAGCCGCGCCCGTGGCTTTCAGCGATTTCGACCTGAATAAAGCCGTCACGGACTTCGGGTTGAGCGAAAACCAATCGCTCGACCTGTTCGCCTCGGTGTTGCGACTTCCTCCTCACGCGGTCCGCGAACCTGTACACCCTCCACGGGCCTGTTTTCGCCGTCGTGGAAGCCAAGAAGGAAGACATCACCGGCGGCCTGGGCCAGTGCGTCGCCGAGATGGTGGCGATCCGCATCTTCAACGAGAAAGAGAAGACGCTGCGACCCGCCGTGTTCGGGTGCGTAACCAGTGGCAACCTCTGGCGTTTCCTCAAACTCGAAGAGAACATGCTCTTCATCGATAAGACCGAGTACTACCTCCGCGACTTGCCCAGAATCCTCGGCATCCTCGTGAACATCGCGGAAGGGTGAACCCCGGCAAAACGTAACTAAATGGCCAACGCTCTCATATAGCCCCCGGCTTGCCGGGGGCCTCGTGTGAGGCCGTGACCGACCTTTCGCGTCGCGGTGGCCGCGCGTACAATGACCGGGTTGGCGACACTTCCATCAGAGCCATGAGAACCCATGACCGCCAAATTCCAACTCGATAGCCCCTACGCGCCGGCCGGCGACCAGCCCAAAGCCATTGAACAACTCAATGCCGGGTTCGCCGCTGGCAAGAGCATCCAGGTGTTGCTCGGGGCCACCGGCACGGGCAAAACCTTCACCGCGTCGAACATCATAGCCAAACTCAACAAGCCCACATTGGTTCTCGCCCCTAATAAGACCCTCGCGGCACAACTCTACAAGGAGTTCAAGGGCTTCTTTCCCCACAACGCCGTCTGCTTCTTCATCAGTTACTACGACTACTACCAGCCAGAAGCGTACATTCCACAACGTGATATCTACATCGAGAAAGACTCCTCGGTTAACGAGAACATCGACCGCCTTCGGCTCGCCGCGACCAGCGCCCTCGTGTCCCGCGAAGATGTCATCATTGTGGCGTCGGTATCGTGTATCTACGGCCTCGGCTCACCATCCGACTATAAGCGGATGATGGTACACATCCCCAAAGGCGAACTGATTGACCGCGACAATCTGTTATTGCGGCTCATCGACATTCAATATCAACGCAATGATATTGCCTTCGAGCGAGGCAAGTTCCGCGTCCGTGGCGACACCATCGACATTTGGCCCGCCTCCGAGGAAGTCGCTTACCGCGTCGAACTCTTTGGCGACGAAGTGGACGCCGTTTCGGTCATTCACCCGCTCACCGGCGAGACGATCAAGGTTCTCGAAGAGTTGTATATCTACCCCGCCAAGCACTTCGTCACGCCCGAAGATCGTGTGAAAGAAGCCATCAAGGGGATTGAGGACGAGTTGAACGCTCGCCTCGAACAGTTCAAAACCGAAGGCAAAATCCTCGAAGCCGAGCGACTCAAGGCCCGCTGCCGCTACGACCTCGATATGCTCCGCGAAGCCGGTTACTGCTCCGGGGTCGAGAACTACGCCCGCTGGTTCTCTGGCCGCAAACCGGGCGAACCGCCTTACACACTCATCGACTTCTTCCCCGATGATTTCCTGCTGATCGTGGACGAATCGCACGTCAGCCTGCCCCAGGTTCGCGGTATGTATTTCGGCGACCGCAGCCGAAAGGAAACGCTCGTCGCGCACGGGTTCCGCCTCCCTTCGGCGCTCGACAATCGGCCACTGAAGTTCGATGAGTTCGAGAGCAAGATGAAGTGCTGCCTGTGCCTCTCGGCCACGCCCGGCCCATATGAACTGGAGAAAGTCGGCGGCGAGGTGGTTGAGCAGGTCATCCGGCCAACGGGGTTGGTCGATCCGGTCATTCACGTCAAACCCGCAACTGGGCAGGTGAAAGACCTCGAAGCGGAAGTCCGCAAGCGCACGGCAAAGAACGAACGCACCCTGGTAACGGTTCTCACGAAACGGATGGCCGAAGACCTCACCACTCACTTCCGCGATGCCGGGATGCGGTGCAAATGGCTCCACTCCGAACTCGACGCCATCGAACGTATCAAAGTGCTGCGTGAACTCCGTGAAGGCGCGTTCGATGTCCTCATCGGCGTGAACCTCCTGCGCGAAGGGTTGGACTTACCCGAAGTCTCACTTGTGGCGATCCTCGACGCCGACAAGGAAGGCTTTCTGCGTTCCGAGAAGTCGCTGATTCAGACGATGGGCCGCGCGGCACGCAACGTGAACGCCGAAGTCATCATGTACGCCGACACCATCACGAACTCGATGAGCCGGGCGACCTCCGAGACGAACCGCCGCCGCGTGATTCAGCTTGCGTACAACGAAGAACACAATATCACGCCGACGAACGTGATCTCGGCGATTGAGAACGCCATCGAGAGCGAAATCGAAGCGCACAAACTGGCGCAAGCGGTCGTGACGGGTGCAACCGTGGCCGAGGATTACGTCACCATCGAGTATGTGCAGAAGCTCTTCGCGGAGATGCTGGAGGCGGCGAAGTCGCTGGAATTCGAGCGAGCGCAGATCATCCGCGACCAGATTGTGAAGCTCGAAGCGGAACTCAAGAAGAAGTACGGCGACACCGCCCCGCCAAGCGTGTTGGGTGGCAAAACGATCCCCGTGAGCCAACCCGAGGTCAAGAAAAAGGGGCGAGGGGCGAGGAAAAAGGGGTGAACGTGTGGCGATACGGCGAACGGGGCGGTTCTCTTTTCGATAGCGTTGTCCCCAACGAGGACGGCCGTTGAATGCGTGCCAAGTGGGGGCTTTACAAAGCGAACACCTGAACCAAACATCTCAATTCCAACCGCGAGAAGTACAAGACAATGGTTTTCCTCTCCCGCATCTACACGAAGTCCGGCGATGGTGGCGACACGGGGCTTGGCGATGGCACGCGGGTGCCGAAGGATGCGCCCCGTGTCGAAGCCTTCGGGCAGGTGGACGAACTGAACGCCGTCCTCGGGCTTGTCGCCGCATACTGCCCCGATTGTCCCGAAGGGGTATTCCTCCGCGCGATTCAGAATGACCTCTTTGATGTCGGCGCGGACCTGTGCGTTCCGCCCTTCGAGGGTGAGGATACCAGCAAGTCGCTGCGTGTCACGGCGGCACAGGCGACGCGGCTCGAATCCGCCATCGACGCCGCGAACGAGAACCTGGAACCACTGCGGAGTTTCATTCTTCCGGGCGGAACACCAGCCGCCGCGTGGCTGCATCTTGCTCGCACCGTGTGCCGGCGTGCCGAACGCGCCGTGGTCACTCTGATGCACACCGAAACCGTCAACCTGCAGGTACTCATCTACTTGAACCGCTTGAGCGACTTCTTCTTCGTGCTGGCTCGCGTGGCGAACGACAATGGCAAGGCGGACGTCCTCTGGGTGCCCGGCGCGAACCGCACGACCGCCCCTGCTTAGGGCCTTGCGCGAAATAAGACCCCCGGCAAGCCGGAGGCTATATGACCAGCGTTCTCATATAGTCCCCCGGCTTGCCGGGGTTTCTTGGCTATTGCGTGCCGTCTTTCTTCCACTCCTGAATCTTGCGATACAGGGTGCGCTCGCTGATGCCGAGCATGGTGGCGGCTTCTTCGCGGTTGCCCTTCGTGAGTTCCAACGCCCGCTCCGTGAAGTAGCGTTCCACCTCTTCGAGTGGCCGGCCGACAAGGTGATCCGTTCCCGCTGCGGCGCTTGAGCCACCGGGCAGGCCGTGCGGCTTCACGCCGGCGTCTTCGGGGAGGTCATCGAGTGTGAGTTCGCCGTCGCTGTCGAGCAGCAACATGCTGTCGAGGAGGTTCTTGAGTTCCCGCACGTTTCCGGGCCAGTCGTAAGCCTCGAATGCCTTCCAAACGGCAGCGGCGACTTTCGGGATAGCCTTGCCGTGCTTCTTCGCCAACTCACGGACGAAGTGCGACCCGAGGTGCAGCACATCCTCGCGGCGTTCGCGCAGCGTGGGCAACCGGATCGTGCCGACCTTCAACCGGTGGAACAAGTCCATCCGGAACTTGCCCTCCTTCACGGCTGCGTCGAGGTCTTTGTTCGTGGCGGCGACGACCCGCACATCCACCTTGATTGGGTCGTTCGCGCCAATCCGGACGACCTCACCATTGTCGAGAACGCGGAGCAACTTGGCCTGGAGTGACAACGGCATGTCACCGATTTCATCGAGGAAGAGCGTGCCGCCGTGGGCGTGCTCGAAACGGCCTTTGCGCTGCCCTTTCGCACCTGTGTACGCACCGTCCTCGTGACCGAACATCTCGTCGTCGAGGAGGTTTTCGTTCAACGCGGCGCAGTTCATCACCACGAAAGGCTTGTTCTTCCGCAGGCTGTTGGTGTGAAGCGCACGGGCCACGAGTTCCTTTCCCGTGCCGTTCTCGCCGAGAACCAGAACCGTTGATGATGTCGGCGCGAATGCCTGCAAGTATTGCAGCACCTTGCGCATCTTGGGACCGTTTCCGACGACGCCCTCGAAGCCGAACTTCTCGTCGAGTTGCCGACGCAGGTCGCGGACGGTTCGCACGCGCTCGGCCGACTTGTCGACGACGGCCCGCAGTTCCGCGAGATCGAGCGGCTTTTGAAGATAGTGTGAAGCGCCGAGTTTCATCGCTTCGACGGCGGTTTTCACGTCCGCGTACCCAGTGATGACGAACACCTCGGCATCGGGCATCACGCGGCGGCACTTCTCCACGACGGCAAGCCCGTCGAGGTCCGCCATCTTGAGATCGGTGAGGACGACATCGAAGACTTCCTCATCAAGGCGTGCGGCCCCGGCTTTCCCAGTGGTGCAGACCGTGCAAGCATGGTCGCGCCGCTCCAACGATTCCGCGATGGTTTCGGCGAGGCGATTGTCGTCGTCGATGATGAGGACGCGGAGCGGTTCGGGCGGTGTGGACATGGCGGAAACCTCAGGAACGTTACCGCTTAGTGTAACGCCCCGCGACGCTTCGGTTAGCCATTCGCTGGCAGCTATCAGCTATCAGCTATCAGCTATCAGCTATCAGCTATCAGCTATCAGCTATCAGCCAGAAAAAGCGTTCGTGATTCGCTGTCCAGCTTCGTGAATCTCTTCGGGGTTAAGCATTTGATGTTTGGGTGCGCACCTTGGAAGCGATGACCAACTCTTTCCGTGTTTGGCTGATAGCTGATAGCTGACGGCTGACGGCTGACGGCTGATAGCTCCCCGGTCAATACCGCAGTTCCAGCCCGAAGTTCAGCGATTGCACCCAGAAGTCCGTGACCGTGGCTGGAGTGGAGGTGGGGTCGAACACGTCGCCCAGGCGAATGGCGCGACTCAGATATTGGAACGAGTAGCCTGCGAAAACGCGGGTGTGCTCGCGGATTTGCTTGCCGACAGTGAGGTTCACGGTGGGCAGCACAGCGAACCGCGTTTGGTGCCCCTCGCTCAGCGCCGCCAATCGCGTGAAGCCGAGGCCATCCGCACCTTCGGCACCTGGAAACAAGCCCGTGGCATTCACTTCGGATGTCACGACGCCGAACGCGACCTTGGCCGTGCCTCCGACGAACCACTGCTTCGCCCGCATCTCGCCGGCCGCGCCGATTTGCCCGCCGTTGAAGGCATTCGAGGCGGCCACGCGGTTCCGCCGGTAGTCGTCGCGGCCGGGGTCGGGTGAGTCGCCCAGGAAGAGTTCGTCTTGCAGATAAGCAAAACGATACCCGGCGAGAACATCGAGCCGGCCACTGGCATTGCACAGCAAGTTGCGGCGGTAGTTGACGTCCGCACCGATGAACCGCGTCGATTGCGTGACCGGAAACGTTCCCACGATTGCGGTGTCCAGCGGTGGCGGCAGCAGGACAACTTGCGGGACGGATCGTGCCGTGCCCTGCGGGAAGATGACGAGCATTCCAGGGGCGAATCCGTCGAAGGTGCGGTCAATGCCGCCGAGCGTGAACAAACTGGCTTCGACGGCGTGTGTGTGTGCGTCGCCGAGGAAACGGCCGATGCCGAGCGCGAAACCCGTCTGGAAGGTTCCGGTGCTCCGAGCACCAACCGGCAGGATCGGTCCGGGAATGCTGCCTCCCATGCCATCGGGAACACGCAACCGCACCGAACCCCGAGCCTGACAAGTCGAGATGAAGGCGAGTTCGAGATCGGGATTCACCCACCAACGACCCAACGGCCGGCACGTTTCGGGCGCGGCTGCCACGACCGGCAGCGGGGCGTAATCGGGAAGGTACAGCAGTCCGTGGTCGTACTCACCAGTGGGGCCACGCGGTCCAGGAGTCGGTGCAGCGTTCCCATTTGCTGGAGGAGGCGTGGGCGGCATGAGCAGTGGCGGAAGCTCCGTCGGGCGTTCCTGGCAATCAGGCCCGGTCGCCCCCAAACTCGCGGAGGTGGTCAGCAACCCCAGCGCGAACGCAAGGAGCTGAAACAACGAGTGCCGAGAAGCCGCCATCACGCCTCCGTTCGGATTCTGCCCGCGATGCGGCTTGCGGCTTCGCCAGCAAACAATCCATCACTTTCCTAACCCGGAGCCGGTCATCAGCGGCATCAGATACGTTCGCACGAAGTCGGGAGCGTAAACGCCGTGGTGCCCGCCGGTGTGGCCCGTCCAGGCGACCTCTTGCGTCCAGAAGTGCTGCCGCAAGCGGGCGGCTTCGGCTTGCGCCAGTGGCGTCGAACTCTTGGGCTTGAACCCGAAGCGGCCCGCTGCGGACCCGGACTTCAAGTTGTCTGTCGTGCCCACCACACGGACCACGAATCCTAGCGCGACCCAGTCCTTCTTGCTGCAATACACGTCCACGCCTTCGCGGGCGGACCAGAGCGTCGGCCGCAGGTCGTACCCGGTGGAAACGCTCGGCGCGAGGAGAATCACGCGGTCGATGGCGTCCATCGGTAAGACATCGCCAGCCGCGAGCGCGACAGCGCACCCGGCGCTGTGCCCGACGACCACAATTCGCCGTCTGGGTTCCTTCGCCTTGCGTTCGAGAATCGCCGCCGCGAGCCGAGCGCCCTGCTCCCTTGCGTGGGCCGTGTCCGTCTGATCCATGAGCAACCGACGGTGACCGTGCGACCACGGGAAGACGGCGAACTCGACCGGGTTCTCGCAAAGCATGTTGGCCCATGTGAGCGCGTTCGAGCAGCCTTTCAGGTCGCCAGCACCATCGAGAACCCAGACGAGCGGCTTCACTTCGGCTTTGGCGACGGCCCAATCCGCGCAGTATGTCCGATGTTCGACAACCACTGGTGCCGCAGATGGGCTTTGGCTCCGCGCGGTCGGGCGAGCGCGAAACGGCCCGGCGCTTGTGGCTGTCGCCGCAAGCCCCGCTACAACACCGATCACGATTAACCACACACCCCGCTTCATATTTTCCCTAAAGTTGTCGTCCTATGCGGTTGGGTCTGGCAAAATTCCTGGCAGGAAGCACAGGGCTTCCGCCCTGTGCTGGGGGCTTTTCCAGTTCGCGTCGCAATTTCCGACGTCCCGAGATAGTATCGGCACCCCGGGAGTTCAACTGCAGTTTCCAGGGTAAGGCGGTCGAACACGGGGATTAGGTAATTCTGCCCAACGAGGCGAGGCGAGGCTGACCATGAAGCACGGCGTAATGGGGTTGGTTCGGGCGTTGTTTGCACCAGCGATTTCGGCTAGACTGTCGGCATCGCAGTCATCGAGAAAGGGTCGCCGGATGCTTCGTGTCGTCGTCGGGTTGGCTACCTTCGCCGTGCTGATCGCGCTGGGGATCGGCGTGTATGGTCGTTTCATCTACACGCAACCACCGTTCGCGGACACTCCCGCGGTCGTGGACGACACGCAACCGCTGCCGCCCGCCGACGAGTTCGAGGAACTCGCCAAGAACGACCCCGTTGCCATGCTCAAGGAGTGTGTCATCCGCTATCAACGGGAAGTCAAGAACGGCTTGCGCGCCACACTCGTGAAGGCGGAACGGATTCAGGGTCAGCCCCCGTCGGGTAAGGAGCCACAGGAAGAAGTCATCCGGCTGTGCATCCGCGGAGATGTGCGGGACTCGGTCACGCACAAGTCAACCGTGGAAGTTCTCATGAAGTGGGAATCCGGGGCGAAGTCGATTCTTGAGGCCAAGATTACCGGCGCGTTGTACAGCGAGAAACCGGGGCCAGACTTCACGGACGGGAAAGTCATCACCTGGCGGCCCGAAGCACTGGCGTTCAAGACCTACGCAGTGATGGTGAACGGCACCCTTGCCGAGGGACAAGCCCGCTACTGCCTCCGCGATGGTGGCTTGTACGGTGGCATGCTGCGCACCTTCGATGCCTGGAAACATCGCAAGGAGGCGGGCACCCTCCAGATTGAATATCTCGAAAAGCGCGTGGTGCCGCAGGTCGGGAATCGTCTGTGCTATATCGTGAAGCGGATTTGCCCGACGCCCGAGGTGGATGCCTTTGAACTGGGCGGCACCGCGAAGACCGACCCCGACAGCATCGCCAAGGAAGGATTCGCCACGGTCACGGTGATGATCGATGCGGAACGCTGGCTTCAGGTCGGCACCGAACTCCGTCGCGCCAACGGCGAACTGCTCGCTTCGTACTACTTCCGCGACGTGGAATTAAACCCCACATTCCCGCCGGACACGTTTACGCAAACCGGGCTGAAGAAGAAGTAAAATCGCGCGGCGAGAATTGAGACGTTTGGCTTCAGGTGTTCGTTTATACTCCGCGCAGCCGGGATTGATACATTTGTCGAGCCAGCAACATCAGCCTCACACCAAGGGTTGCGCGAAGCGCTCCACCCCTGGCGCGTATCGGTCGCCCTTCCAGGGCTACAAAAGGCTGGCTGGTTTTTGTCTTTGCAGTCGCGGATGCGACGACCGAGTGTAGCCTGGGGTGAAGCGCAGCGCAACCCCAGGCGGGCTTGGGATTACGCGAAACTAATGCGTTGCTGAATGTCTCTATCTGGGCCACCGATCCAACCGACCCGGCGAGTTCCGCCCTTTCGTGTGTCCATTTCTCTCTGGGGCACGCACCTCCAATCTTGCCGAGTTTAACGGGTGTGCGGGCAGTCCGTATTGACCGCCTTTTCCCACATTCTTAAATTGGGCTTGTTACGCAACGCGGCAACAGTGCCGCCACGATGGCGCAGCTGGCACGGGAGGATCGACGATGGCGACCCAACAGGCAAAAGCGGAAGGCCCCAACATTCTCGAACGCATCGGGGACGGCTTCAACTCGTTTGTCTCGGGTTGCGTCAACCTCATCGTCCGCCTCACGGGTGGGTCCACCAACGACAAAGCGATTCGCAATCTCGGCTACTACCGGCCGAAGAACGCCCCCGCGCACACGGCCATTGCCGGGTCCGTGTTGGCCAGGACCAACGCCATCGAACCGCAGATGCAAGCGCTGACCGATGAAGAACTGAAAGGGCTGACCCCGAAGTTCCGCGAACGGATCGCCAAGGGGGAAACCCTCGACCAACTGCTCCCCGAAGCGTTCGCCGCCTGCCGCGAAGCTGCCCGGCGTTCCAAGAACATGCGGCACTACGACGTGCAACTGATCGGTGGGGCCATCCTCCACGGCTACGGCAGCGGTCTGGGAGCCATCGCCGAGATGGTCACCGGCGAAGGCAAAACGCTCGTCGCCACGCTCTCGGCGTACCTCAACGCGCTCGATGGCCACGGTGTTCACGTCGTCACGGTGAACGACTACCTCGCCCGCCGCGACTGCGAATGGATGCTCCCCATCTTCAACGCGCTCGGGGTCAGCGCCGCTTACATCCAGAGCGACATCGGGGCCGAAGAACGCCGCCACGCCTACGAATGCGACATCACTTACGGCACCAGCAGCGAGTTCGGCTTCGACTATCTGCGCGACAACATGAAGATCGCGCGGTTCGACGACACCTCGTTCCACCCGTACTACCGCCAAGTGCAGCGTGCCCACCACTACGCCATCATCGACGAAGTGGACAACATCCTCATTGATGAAGCCCGCACTCCGCTTATCATCAGCGGGCCGGCGTTTTCCGATGCCAAGCGGTTCGCTGAAGCCGACAAAGTCGCTCGCGCTCTCACGGAACTGGAACGCAAAGGCCGCAAGGAACTCGTCACGGCTGGCACAGTCAAATCGAGCGGCACTGAAGGCGACAACCTGCCAACGCTCTCGCCCGTGGACCCCGCGCGGGTTGACCCCGCGAACCCGCCGCCCAAGGGTGTTTACTTCGAGATCAAGGAGAAGGAACGCACCTGCCACCTGACCGATGCCGGCGTCCGCGAGGCCGAACGCCTTGCCGGCGTCGAGAGTTTCTACACCGCCGGGAACATGGAATGGCCGCACCTCATCGATAACTCGTTGAAGGCGCACCATATGTATCACCGCGACCGCGATTACATGATCGACCGCGACCACCGCGAGAACAACGAACTCAGCATCGTCATCATCGACACACACACCGGCCGCGCCATGTACGGCCGCCAATGGTCCGATGGCCTTCACCAAGCCGTCGAGGCTAAGCATCAGAAGGAAGGCGTGCAGATTAAGCAGGAAACGCAGACGATGGCCACGGTCACGCTGCAAAACTTCTTCCGACTGTACAAGAAACTCGGCGGCATGACCGGCACCGCGAAGACCGAGGAAGCCGAGTTCTGGAAGATTTACAAGCTCGACGTGGTCGCCATCCCGACCAACATGCCGATGCTCCGCGTCAATCACCCGGACCTCGTGTACCGCACCGACCGCGAGAAGTGGGACGCCGTCGTCAACGAAATCGAGTTGATGCACAAGACCGGCCGGCCCATGCTCATCGGCACCAAGGACGTGGACAAGAGCGAGAAGCTCTCGGTGATGCTGAAACGCCGTGGGGTCAAGCACGAACTGCTCAACGCCAAGCCCGAGAACGTCGGCCGCGAAGCTGAGATCGTCGCGCAGGCCGGGCGAATCGGGGCCGTCACCATCAGCACGAACATGGCCGGTCGCGGCACGGATATCATCCTGGGTGGCAACGCCGAAACCCTTGCCTGGGCACGCCTTAAGCAACTCAAAGACGCCGACGGCCGGCCGATGTATCCCACGCGGCTCGAAGTTCCCAACGATGTGTGGGCGAAGACGATCAGCGAGATCGAATCGAAGGAGAAGATGAAAGAGGAAGGCCGCAAGGTCGCCGAGATGGGCGGGTTGCACATCGTCGGCACCGAACGGCACGACTCGCGCCGCATCGACAACCAACTCAAGGGCCGCGCCGGTCGGCAGGGCGACCCCGGTTCGTCCCGCTTCTACCTGTCGCTGCAAGACGAACTGATGCGACTCTTCGCCGGCGAATGGGTCGCGGGCGTCCTCACGCGGCTCGGCATGCAGGAGGGCGAAGCCATCGAATCCGGCATGGTCAGCCGGCGCATCGAGAAGGCCCAGAAGAAGGTCGAAGAATGGCACTTCGACCAGCGGAAAAACCTGCTCGAATACGACGAGGTGATGGATCACCAGCGGAAGAGTGTGTACGGCAAGCGGCAAGAAGTGCTGGATGGCAAGAATCCTCGCGCCGAGATTCTGGCCATGATTCACGAGCAGATTGGGAAGGCCACCGTCAAGTTCCTCGACACGGATTACGGCCCGGCCAGTTTCGCCGAGTTCGCCAGCAATCGGCTCGGCAAAGAGTACGAGTCACGCGACTTCCGAGGCGGTTACGAGGATGGCAGCAAGGAAGCGCTGGAGCAGGCTGTCACCACTGCGCCGACCGTCATTCAGGAACTCACCGAGGAGAGCCTGAACCCGGACGAAGACCCCAAAGACTGGAAGTGGGGCGAACTCTGCCGCGCGATGAACGCGAAGTACGGCACGCAGTTCACTGAGAAAGACCTCAAGAAGATTCCCCTGGAGCAACTCCCGGAGTTCCTGATCGCCAAGGCCGAAGCCGCCGCCCGCGCCGTGGACCTCAGCGACGGCCGACGCTTCCTTAACCGCACCTACGGAGCCGAGGCGCTATCGGACTGGATGCGGCAGAAGTTCGCCGTGAAGGTGACCACCGAGGAGATCGGCGACAAGAGCGGCGCGGCGTTGAACGAGTTCCTGTACCAGAAGGTCCGCGCCGGCTACCGCCAGAAGGACATCGAGTTCCCGGTTCGCGTGGCGATGCAGAACTTCATGGCCGATAAGCCCGCCGCCGGGGCACAGCGTTACGACCGCGACGGGCTTTTCAAGTGGTCCGGCCAGCGTCTCGGCACGGTGCTCGCGCTGAAGGCAGGCCCCGACGCGCTAGCCGGCGACGCGGGCTTCTTCGCGGGGGCATTCAAGGCCGTCGAAGCCGAGGGGTTCACCGAGGAGTTCATCCGCACCGAGCCACGCAGTCGGTTGCGTGAGAAGCTCCTGGAGATCGCCCCGAAGGCAATGCCGGCCGCCGACTTCGACGAGATTGACGCGAAGATCGCTGACGTGTTCAGCGGCGCGAAGCGAGCCGAAGCCGAGGACGCCAAGGAACTCGCGGAGTGGGCGCAAGCCCAACTGTCGCTGACGCTCGACCCGGTTAAGCTCACGGGCATGACGCCCGACGCCGCCCGGCACTCGCTGCTGAACGCCTACGACCAGAAGTATCGCCCGGAGATGCACTCCGTCGAGCGCTCGCTCGTGCTGGAACAACTCGACGGCGCGTGGAAGTCGCACTTGCTCGTGATGGACAACCTCCGCAGCGGCGTCGGCCTCCGTGGCTACGCTCAGGAAGACCCGAAGATCGTGTACAAACGCGAGGGCATGAAAGAGTTCGACGTGATGTGGGAAGGCGTTAACGACCGCGTCACGGAAGCCGTCTTCCGCATCGAAGAAATGGGCGACGAGGAAGCGCAGGCGGCCTTGTGGGCTGGTGCCCGCGAATCGCACGCCGCGGCCATCTCGGCTTTGCAAGCCAAGCAAGCCCAAGAGACCGAATCCACAATGCAGACGAACACCAACAGTGGTGGCGGCGACAAGAAAGTCGAACCGATCCGCAACATCGGCCAGAAGGTCGGCCGCAACGACCCCTGCCACTGCGGTAGCGGCAAGAAGTATAAGAACTGCCACATGAAGATGGAGGCGGGGAAGAAGTAGCGGGATTGATGTGGTCTGAGGATGAAGAGACGCCAGCCCGGAGTCAGCCGTGAGTTCGCCCATCATGCCGGTGTCGCGGTCGCTGTTCTTGTGCGAAGCGCACATCGGCTACGCCGACGCGCGGGTTGATCTGTACGGCATCTTCAACGTCCTTCGGCCGGTAACCTACCCGCACGAGGTGCCCTACCTCGTCGTTTTCGCCCAACTTAGGCTCGCCAGACATCCCCGCCATTCGGCTTGGCTCGTGATGCAAGTTCACCATGCCCGCTGTCCTCGTGTTGCGATAGTCTTCCGGGCTGCGTAGACTGCCTTCCCACAAGGTCGGGAATGGATTCCCCATGCTGCTGAACCTCGCCTATTTGCTCGCCCTTCTCGTGCTGTCGCCTTGGCTGGTCTGGCGGTCGGTGCGCACGGGTCGATATCGCCGTGGGCTTGCCGCGAAGTTGTTCGGCCGCGTGACGATGCCCAACCCACACGGCAAGCCCGTGGCGTGGTTTCACGCGGTGAGCGTGGGTGAGGTGAACTTGCTGGGCACGCTGGTGCCCGCGTTCCAACGGCAGCACCCAAACTTCCTCATCGTGGTCTCTTCGACGACGGACACGGGGCTTGCCGAAGCCCGCCGACGGTTTCCCAGTCTCGCCGTGATTGCCTGGCCGTTCGACTTCTCGTGGGCCGTTGCTTCAACACTTGACGCGGTTACGCCGGCAATTGTCGTGTTAACCGAAAGCGAGTTATGGCCGA
>Ga0105046_10004639_pt1 | contig 21835 bp, 20 predicted proteins | sample MAT03_FD_78385 | JGI IMG/M metagenome (GOLD analysis project Ga0105046, IMG submission 78385) | Freshwater microbial communities from Lake Fryxell liftoff mats and glacier meltwater in Antarctica - MAT-03 (megahit assembly) | ecosystem: Environmental > Aquatic > Freshwater > Ice > Liftoff...
CCGAAGACATCCTGGTATTTGGGCGGCTGCGGGCTCTTGGGCACCACCTTGATGATCTCCCCGGTCTCCTTGTTGAAGAGGCCCGGCGCGTGCCATACGGTGGGGCTACCTGCCTCCGCCGGTCCGTAGCCCTTGCCCTTTACCGTGAGGGTGTGCAGGATCTTTGGGCCGGGAATGTCCCTCAGGTCCCTCAACACCTTCACCATGTGCTCCACATCGTGCCCATCCACCGGGCCGAAATAGCGGAACTTAAGGCTCTCGAACAGGTTGCTCTGCTTGAGCAGCGCGGTCTTCGTAGCGGCTTCCACCTTTTGCGCGATGGCCTGTGCCGTTGGCCCGAACTTGCTCATCTTCCCCAGCAGCTTCCACACCTCGTCCTTCACCTTGTTGTAGGTGTGGCTCGTGGTGATGTCCGTGAGGTATTCCTTCAGGGCACCGACGTTCGGATCGATGCTCATGCAGTTGTCGTTGAGCACCACCAACAGGTCGCTGTGCGCGGTGCCGCCGTGGTTCAGGGCCTCGAAGGCCATGCCCGCTGTCATGGCACCATCGCCGATCACGGCCACCACGTGGCGGTCCTTCTCGTGCTTCAACTTGCTGGCCACCGCCATACCTAGGGCCGCACCCACGCTGGTGCTGCTATGCCCCACGCCGAAGGTGTCGAACTCGCTCTCGCTCCGTTTGGGGAAACCGCTGAGGCCCTTATGCAGGCGGTTCGTGTGGAACACCTCGCGGCGCCCGGTCAGGATCTTATGCCCGTATGCCTGGTGCCCCACGTCCCAAACGAGTTGGTCGTAAGGGGTGTTGAAGACATAATGCAGGGCGACGGTCAGTTCCACCACGCCCAAGCTGGCTCCGAAATGCCCGCCCTTCACGCTCACTACATCAATGATGAAATCGCGGAGCTCCTTGCACACCTGCTCCAACTGGTCCTCGGAGAGTTTCCGAAGATCGGCCGGCAGGGCGATACGTTCCAGAAGCGGGTACGTCGGTGGGGGTACTGGCATCTCCAGGGTGCGCGGGTCTACTGGTGAACAAAGGTAAGTCCGCAGCGGTTCGGTGGGGGGAACGCCCGGCTGGGCGTTTGGCGTATGTTCGGCACGGTGCAACGCGGAAAAAGACCGCTTCGCCGGTTGAAGCACGCGACTAACTTAGCGGCCGCTTTACAGGATCCTCGACGCTCCGCACCGTGTCCACTCCACACGATTACCTGCCCATCGTCATCCAGACATTGATCGCCGTAGGCTTTGTCGGCTTCGCCCTTGGCGCGGCCGCCTGGCTAGGCCCCAAGCGGCATGGCAAGCGCAAGGACGAGAGCTTCGAGTGCGGGATCGAGCAACAGGGCAATGCCCGCATGCCCTTCTCGGTGAAGTACTTCCTGATCGCGATCCTCTTCGTGCTGTTCGATGTGGAGATCATCTTCCTCTACCCGTGGGCGGTGAATTTCAAGCAACTGGGCATGGTGGGCTTCGTGGAGATGGTGCTGTTCATCACATTCGTGATGGCGGGCTTCTTCTATGTGATCAAGAAGGGAGCATTGAAGTGGGAGTGATATGAGCGACAGCAAGACCTCGATACAACCGGTACCAGAACGGGACAAGCCGACCATCGTGCAGCCGCCCGATGGCATGGCGGGTTCCGGTTTCTTCGCCACCAGAGTGGACCAGGCGATCGGACTCGCGCGCAAAAACAGCCTGTGGCCCCTACCCTTCGCCACGTCTTGCTGCGGCATCGAGTTCATGAGCGTCATGAGCTCCCACTACGACCTGAGCCGCTTTGGCATGGAGCGCCTCAGTTTCAGTCCGCGCCAGAGCGACCTGCTCATGGTGATGGGGACGATCGCCAAGAAGATGGCACCGGTGCTGCGGGAGGTTTATACCCAGATGGCCGAGCCGCGGTGGGTGCTCAGCATGGGCGCCTGTGCCAGCAGTGGTGGCATCTTCGATACGTACAGCGTGTTGCAAGGCATCGACCGGGTGATCCCCGTGGATGTCTACATCCCAGGCTGCCCGCCGCGCCCGGAGCAGATCATCGATGGCATCCTGAAGATCCAGGAACTGGCGGCGAACGAGAGCCTGCGTCGGCGCTACAGCAAGGAGTACGAGGATCTGCTCACCAAGTACCAGATCGACTGATCGTGCCCGCATTCGCCATCAAAGCCGACCGCGACCAACTGGTGATCGACCGGCTGACCGCTGCGTTCACCGGTGATGTGTTCGCGCACGAGCGCCTCTACGACGTCCTGTGCTTCACTGTGAAGAAGGAGACCGTCCACGCCGTGCTGCACCTGCTGCGCGACGAACTGGACTTCAACTTCCTCACCTCGCTCTGTGGCATGCACCATCCCGGCCAGGAACTGGAACTCGGCGTGGTGTACCACCTGCACAGCATGCGTAACGGGCATCGCATTCGCCTGAAGACCTACACCACACTGAAGGAAGCGGAGATCCCAACGGCCACGGACCTGTGGCCTGCGGCGAATTGGATGGAACGCGAGACTTGGGACTTCTACGGCATCAAGTTCACCGGCCATCCGAACCTGAAGCGGATCCTGAACATGGAGGATTTCCCTGCCTTCCCGATGCGCAAGGATTATCCGCTGGAAGACCCCACCCGTCACGACAAGGACGATAGCATGTTCGGCCGATGAGCGAAGTGGAACGCCCTGATTACTGGCAGCGCGACGTCGTCGTGGGGGCGGACCTGCGTGAACTCACCACGCTCAACCTGGGTCCCACTCACCCGGCGACGCACGGCATCTTCCAGAACGTTCTCACGCTCGATGGCGAGATCATCCTCGGCGCGGAGCAAACCATCGGCTACATCCACCGCGCTTTTGAGAAGATCTGTGAGCGACGGCCGTTCTACCAGATCCCCACGCTCACGGACCGGATGAACTATTGCAGTGCGCCGATCAACAACATGGGTTGGCACATGGCGGTGGAGAAGCTCTGCGGGATCCAGCTTCCGAAACGCGTCGAATACCTGCGGGTCATCGCCATGGAACTGGCGCGGATCACCGACCACGTCATCTGCAACACGATCATTAGCCAGGACGCCGGAGCCACCACGCCGTTCCTCTATATGTACCAGTGGCGGGAACGGATCTACGAGATCTACGAGGAGATCTGCGGCGCGCGCCTCACCACCAACATGGGTCGCGTCGGCGGGTTCGAGCGCAACTTCAGCGACCTGGCCTGGCAGCGCATACGCGCCATCCTCAAGGAAATGCCCGCCGGGCTGAAGGAGTTCGAGAAGATGCTGGTGCGCAACCGCATCTTCATGGACCGCACGATCAATTGCGGTGGCTTCCCGGCGGATAGAGCGCTGGCCTACGGCTTCACCGGCCCCAATTTGCGGGCCTGCGGCGTGGACTACGATGTGCGTGTGGCCGATCCATATAGCTCCTACGAGGACTTCGAGTTCATCATCCCCGTCGGCCAGAACGGCGATGTCTACGATCGCTTCATGGTGCGCCAGCAGGAAATGTGGGAGAGCCTGAGCATCATCCGCCAGGCGGTGGAGAAGCTGGACAAGATACCGGACAAGACCACCTTCACGGCCGACGTGCCCGAGTGGGTACTGCCGCCGAAGGAGGAGGTGTACAACCAGATGGAGGCGCTGATCTATCACTTCAAACTGGTGATGGGCGAGAGCGCCGTGCCCGTAGGCGAGATCTATCATTGCGTGGAAGGCGGCAATGGCGAGCTCGGATTCTACATCGTGAGCGATGGAGGCCGGACGCCGTTCCGGGTACACTTCCGCAGGCCGTGCTTCATCTACTACCAGGCCTATCCGGAAATGATCAAGGGCAGCATGTTGAGCGACGCGATCCTCACAATGAGCAGCATGAACGTGATCGCGGGTGAACTCGATTCGTGATCTGATGCACCGCAACGACGCGACGGTCGCAACGGAGCCGCAACGAATGTTGGAGGAGAACCGCATAGCGACACTTGTGCTCGATGCCGCGTTCAAAGGGCATCGGGCCTTGGGACCGGGCCTGTTGGGAATGGGCTCCTTCGACAGTGTTCCATGTGAACAAAAAGCGCTGCGAATTCCGCTGCGTCCGTTGCGCCGCTGCGGTGAAAGAATGGATCCGCTGAGCTACGGCCCGCCTGCTTATTTTGCAGCTTAGAAATGTCAGTCCGCGTAAGACCCATAACAACCATCGAAGGCACACTGCCCTTCTCCTTCAGTGAAGCGGGGTTGGCCGAGTGCCGACGTCTGATGGCACGCTACCCGGAAGGCCGCAGCAAGAGCGCGCTGTTGCCGATCCTGCACATCGCCCAAAGCGAGAACGAGGGCTGGCTCAGCGTGAACGCGATGGATGCCGTGGCGCAGGTGATGGGCCTGCTGCATATCGAAGTGTACGAGGTCGCGAGCTTCTACTCCATGTACAATCTGCATCCGATCGGCCGACATCACCTGGAGGTGTGCCGAACGACGCCGTGCATGGTACGTGGCAGTGATGACATCATTGAGCACATCGAGAAGAAGCTGGGCATCCATGTGGGTGAGACGACCAAGGACGGGATGTTCACGCTCAAGGGTGTTGAGTGCCTCGGCAGCTGTGGTACCGCACCAATGTTACAGTGTGGTGCGAAGTACCACGAGAACCTCACCACGGAGAAAGTGGACGCGTTGATCGATCAACTGCGCAACGAGCCGCGCAATAATTACACCGACCAATAACCGAACTGTCATGCCGGGCTTGACCCGGCATCTCGAAAACCATGGGCCGCAAACTTCTGCTTGAACACGACAACAAGCCCGGCATACAGGGGCTTGAGGGCTACCGTGCGAACGGTGGCTACCGCAGCGTGGAGAAGGCGCTCAAGACGATGAGCCCGGAAGCGGTGCTGGAAGAAGTGAAGAAGAGTGGGCTTCGAGGTCGAGGTGGCGCAGGCTTTCCCACCGGCCTGAAGTGGAGCTTCCTCGCGAAGACCTTTCCACGCTATCTGGTGGTGAACGCCGACGAGAGCGAACCCGGCACCTTCAAGGACCGCTACCTGATGGAGCGGATCCCGCACATCCTCATCGAAGGGATGATCACGTCGAGCTTCGCGATGGGCGCGAATGTCAGCTACATCTACATCCGCGGCGAGTACTTCTATATCTACCGCATCCTGGAGCGCGCCATCGCGGAAGCGCGTGCGGCGGGCTGGCTCGGCAGGAACATAATCGGCAGTGGTTTCGACCACGATATCCATGTGCAGGTCGGCGCGGGTGCATACATCTGCGGTGAGGAAACGGCGCTGCTCGAAAGCCTCGAAGGCAAGCGTGGCAACCCGCGGATCAAGCCGCCCTTCCCGGCGGTGAAAGGGCTCTATGACTGCCCCACGGTGGTGAACAACGTGGAAACGATCGCGGCCGTGGTGCCGATCGTGAACGATGGCGGTGAGGAATACGCCAAGATCGGCATCGGCAAGAGCACGGGTACCAAGCTCATCAGCGCGGGCGGCAACATCAAGAAGCCCGGCGTGTACGAGATCGAACTCGGCATCACCTGCGAGGAGTTCCTGAACAGCGATGAATGGTGCGGTGGCGTGAAGGGCCGGGAGCTGAAAGCCGTGGTGCCCGGCGGATCGAGCGTACCGATCATCCCTGCGGAACTCTACTTCAAGACCGCCAACTTCGAGCCGCGACTGATGACCTACGAGAGCCTGAGCGACGGTGGTTTCGTGAGCGGAAGCATGCTTGGCTCGGGTGGGTTTTATGCATACAATGATGCCCAGTGCATCGTGCGCAGTACATGGAACCACACACGCTTTTACCACCACGAGAGCTGCGGGCAGTGCAGTCCCTGCCGCGAAGGCACGGGGTGGATGGAGAAAGTGCTGCACCGTCTGGAGCACGGCCAGGGCCGCATGGACGATATCGACCTGCTGTGGGACATCCAACGCCGCATCGAAGGCAACACGATCTGTCCGCTCGGTGATGCCGCCGCATGGCCTGTCGCCTCGGCCATCCGCCATTTCCGCGACGAGTTCGAGTATCACGCCACGCACCCCACCAAGGTGAAGGACCCGAAGCATTTCGAGAAGGAACCCTTCAAGCGGCAACCGAAATTCGCCACCATATAGCATGGCCAGGGTCACCATCGACAACATCGAGATCGACGTACCGGACGGTACCACGATCCTGCAGGCGGCCCGCATGATCGGTGAGCGCAACAATGCCCACCGCTACGTGGCGCCGCCCACGATGTGCTATTACAGCAAGCTGAAGACCAGCGGCGGTTACTGCCGCACCTGCATTGTGAAGGTGACCAAGGGCAGCGAGAAAGACCCGCGCCCGATGCCCAAGCCGGTGGCCAGCTGCCGCACCAACGTGATGGACGGCATGGTGGTGGAGAACACCATCAACGCAGACCTGCTCGATGCGCGCAAGGGCGTCACCGAGTTCCTGTTGATCAACCACCCGTTGGACTGCCCCATCTGCGATCAAGCCGGCGAATGCGACCTACAGGACCTTGGCTACGAGCACGGCGTCGAGAGTAGTCGCTACCGTTTCGAGCGCCGGACCTTCGATCCGATCGACATCGGTGACACGATCAAGCTGCACATGACGCGGTGCATCCTCTGCTACCGCTGTGTTAAAGTGGCCGAACAGATCACCGATGGCCGGGTACACGGCGTGATCAACCGGGGCGACGTGAGTGAGATCAGCACCTACATCGCCGAAGCGATCGACAACGACTTCAGCGGGAACATGATCGACGTGTGCCCGGTGGGTGCGCTCACCGACCGCACCTTCCGCTTCGCCAGCCGCGTGTGGTTCACCAATCCGATGGACGCGCACCGCAACTGTAGCAAGTGCAGTGGCAAGACCGTGTTGTGGATGAAGGGCAATGAAGTACTGCGCGTCACCGGCCGCAAGGACCAGTGGGGTGAAGTGGATGAGTTCATCTGCAACGAGTGTCGTTTCGACAAGAAGGACCTCGCCGCCTGGACCGTCGAAGGACCGCGCAAGATCGATCGCCACAGTGTGATCAATCAGGGACACTACGAATTGAAGCGCCAGCAGAAAGTACTGGACAGCGCCGCACCGAACGTGCCTGAACTCGGCAAGGGTGCCAAACTCCTCAACGGCTGATGCTCGCGACGGCGATCTTCCTCCTGGTGCTGTTCGTGGTCACGCTCACGATAGCGGCCTACGAGACCTATGGCGAGCGCAAAGTGGCGGCCTTCCTCCAGGACCGCATCGGCCCCAACCGCGCCGGACCCTTCGGCATCCTGCAGCCGCTGGCGGATGGTGGCAAAATGTTCATGAAGGAGGATTTCGTTCCCGCGACGGCGAACAAGAAGCTCTTCTTCCTCGGGCCCGCCATCGCGATGACCACCGCCCTACTTACGGGTGTGGTGATCCCGTGGGGAGGCACGGTCACACTGTTCGGCACCACGCTAAACTTGCAAGGCGCGGATCCGGAGATCGGCATTCTCTACGTGTTCGCCATGGTCAGCATCGGCGTGTACGGCATCATGCTGGGCGGCTGGGCGAGCAACAACAAGTTCGCCTTGCTCGGTGCGATCCGCGCAGCGAGCCAGATGGTCAGCTACGAACTCGCCATGGGCCTGAGCATCGTGGCGCTGGTGATGACCACGGGTACGCTGAGCATGAGCGGCATCGTGGAGCACCAGATCGCGCACGGCTGGAACATCCTGGCCCAACCACTGGGTTTCCTCCTCTTCCTGATCTGCGCCTTCGCTGAGACGAACCGTGCGCCCTTCGACATGCCGGAGTGCGAAACGGAACTCGTCGGTGGCTACCACACCGAGTTCAGCAGCATGAAGCTCGGCTTCTACCTTTTCGCGGAATACGTGAACATGTTCATCAGCAGTGCGGTGGTGGCCACGCTGTACTTCGGCGGCTACCACATCCCCGGCATTGCCGGCCTTGGTTGGGACCCGACGCTCGTGGCCTTCCTTGGCGTGGCCGCGATGTTCGCGAAGACCTTCTTCTTCATCTTCTTTTTCATGTGGGTGCGTTGGTCCATCCCGCGCTTCCGTTTCGATCAGCTGATGAACCTCGGTTGGAAAGCCTTGATCCCAATGGCGATCCTCAATATACTGCTCACCGGCGGCTGGCTCGCCTTCAAGAACGGCATGTGATGGCGAACGTGATGCAACCCCTCACGAGCCGCTCGAAAGTGGTGAGCGACAAGAAGATGACGCTCATGGAGCGCATCTACCTGCCAGCGATCATCGGCGGACTCTTCATCACCATCAAGCACTTCTTCCGTTTCAAGCGGCCGACGATCCAGTACCCGGAAGTGCAGCGCGCCCGCAGCGACATCTACCGTGGCCAGCACGTACTGAAGCGCGACGACCAGGGTCGTGAGCGCTGCACGGCCTGCGGCCTTTGCGCGGTGGCCTGCCCGGCGGAAGCGATCATCATGGTGAGCGCCGAACGCAAGAAGGGTGAGGAGCATCTATACCGCGAGGAGAAATACGCGAGCGTCTACGAGATCAACATGCTGCGCTGCATTTTCTGCGGTGATTGTGAGGATGCCTGCCCGAAGGAAGCCATCTTCCTCACCGACCGCATCGTGCAGAGCGATTACCTACGCACGCCGTTCATCTTCGGCAAGGATGAATTGGTGGAGCCCATGGAGAAGAGCCAGCGCATCGACGTGAGCAAGCGCCAGACACCCGCGGTGATCAAGTTCAAGGAACAACGGCAATACGCGCACAACCGCTGAGTCGATGCAGTACTTCTTCTACCTCTTCGCGGCCATCAGCATCATCAGCGCCTTGCTCGTGGTGAGCGTACGCAGCCCGATCAACAGTGTGATCGCGCTGATCGTCTGCTTCCTAAGCATCGCCGGCCACTACATCCTGCTCAATGCGCAGTTCCTCGCGATGGTGCATATCATCGTCTACACCGGTGCGATCATGGTCCTCTTCCTGTTCGTGATCATGCTGCTGAACCTGAACAGCGCCACGGAACCCCTGAAGAAATTGAGCACACGTGTGGCGGCGGTGTTGGCGGGAGGGTTGTTCTTTCTCACACTCCTCGCAGCTATCCGACACGGCGTCAATGTTGCTCCGGCGAACGCACCGGACGCCAGCATTGGCTTGGTGGACAAGGTCGGCATGTCGCTGTTCAGTGAATTCCTGCTGCCGTTCGAGGTGAGCAGCGTGCTCTTCCTCAGTGCGATGGTCGGCGGGTTGATGCTGGCGCGGAAGGACGCGCCATCCACATTGCCCAAACCGTACATCGGCCCGGGCGATGTGGGTGCTGCCGCTCCGCCCACCATGGAAAAGTCCAGGAACCCGACGAAATGACCATGGACGCGATCAACTCCGCCATACGCGTCGTTCCGCTGGAACATTATGTGGTGCTCAGCTTCCTGCTCTTCAGCATCGGCATTGCCGGCGTGCTCTTCCGGCGCAACACGATCATTATCCTGATGTGCCTGGAACTGATGTTCAACAGCGTGAACCTGCTACTGGCGGCCTTCAGCGCGCATCACAGCGACCCTGGCGGCCAGGTCTTCGTGTTCTTCATCATGTTGGTGGCAGCAGCGGAAGTGACCGTGGGGCTGGCGATCCTGGTGATGATGAAACGGAACGTCGATAGCGTGGACGTGAACCAGCTGAACCAATTGAAGTGGTAAAGACGGACCTCCTCGCCCTGTTGGTTCCGGCATTCCCGCTGCTCGGGGCCGTCGTTATCGCCTCGATGCGCCGATCGCTGAAGGGCAATATGGCGGGCATGCTCGCCACGTTGATGGTGGCGCTGTCCTTCGCCTGTAGCGTGCTGCTTTTCCTCGGCCATGAGGTTGTGGGGGCTTTGCATGCTGCGGGAATGCATCAGGAGAGTCCTCCCGAAGGCGCGACCCATATCGTGAAGCTCTTCGACTGGATCCAGGTGGGCGATATGTCGATCCCGTTCGCGTTCCAGATCGATGCGCTCTCGCTGACGATGATGCTGATCGTCACCGGCGTCGGCGCGTTGATCCACCTTTACTCGATCGGCTACATGCACGACGACAAGCGGGTGTCGACGTTCTTCGCCATGTTGAACCTCTTCACATTCGCCATGCTGTTGCTGGTGATGGGCGCGAACTACCTGATCACCTTCATCGGCTGGGAAGGCGTGGGCCTTTGTAGCTACCTGCTGATCGGGTTCTGGTACACTACGCCGGAATACAACTACGCTGCGCGCAAGGCCTTCGTGATGAACCGGATCGGCGACGTGGGCGTGGTGCTCGCGCTGTGCCTGTTGTTCTCGCTTTTTGGAACGCTGAACTACACGGAGATCTTCGACAAGGCAGACAGCTTCGGCAGCGGGCACGGGCTGATCGTCGCCGCCACAATGTTGCTTTTCGTGGGCGCGATGGGCAAGAGCGCACAGATCCCGCTGCTCACCTGGTTGCCGGATGCCATGGCCGGTCCCACGCCGGTGAGCGCGTTGATCCACGCAGCGACCATGGTGACGGCTGGTATTTTTCTCATCGTGCGCAGTTCCGTACTCTTCGAGCTCGCACCCTTCACCAAGGATTTCATACTCATCATCGGCACAGCCACCGCCCTGCTGGCAGCGAGCATCGGCCTGTTCCAGAACGACATCAAGAAGGTGCTCGCGTATTCCACGGTAAGCCAGCTAGGCTACATGTTCGCTGCGCTCGGCCTTGGTGCATACAGTGCTGGCATGTTCCACGTCACCACGCACGCCTTCTTCAAGGCGCTGCTGTTCCTTGCCGCAGGAAGCGTGATCCACGCGCTGGGTGGTGAGCAGGACATCCGCAAGATGGGTGGCCTGAAGGGCGTGACGAAGATCACCTACGTCACCTTCCTCATCGGCACGATCGCGATCGCGGGTATTCCGCCGTTCAGCGGCTTCTTCAGCAAGGACAGCATCCTGGCGAGCGCGTTCGACCGTTCGCCAGTGATCTACGCCTTGCTCCTGTTCGGTGCGGTGCTTACCGCGTTCTATATGTTCCGTTTGCTCTTCCTCACCTTCTTCGGTACCTACCGCGGGAAAGCGCATCCGCATGAAAGTCCGTTGGTGATGACCATCCCGCTAATGGTTCTCGCCGTGCTGAGCGTTGTGGGTGGTTTCCTCAACCTGCCTCACCTGTTCGGTGGCCATGAGGGGATGAAGCACTACCTCGCCACGGCCGCTCACGGGATCGGGAACGAAGTGATGCACCTTTCGGCCACCACTGAATGGATCCTGATGGGACTCAGCACCAGTCTGGTACTCTTGACGATCTGGTTCGCCTACGTCCGCTTCGTGAAGAAGACTACGTTGGACGGCGACCCTGCGGATATGCCGGTGTTCAAACGCCTGATCGCGAACAAGTGGAAACTGGACGAGTTGTACGCCACGCTCTTTGAGAAACCCTTTGGTGTCCTTAGTTCGTGGTTCCTCTCCTTCGGCGAGGAGAAGGTGATGGTGCCCTTGATGAACGGCGTGGGCAATGTGACCCTGCGCGCTGGCAAGGTGATGCGCCGCCTGCAGACCGGCAATGCGAGCTTCTACCTCTTCGCCATGGTGGCGGGCATCATCGCGTTCCTCGCGCTAACGCTTTACGGTGTTTGAGATGGTGCTGCTGATCCTCCTCCTGCTCCCCCTGTTCACCGCGACATTGCTCGTGGTCACGCGGCCGACGAACGTGGCACGGGCGATCGCACTGGTGTCCTCCTTGGTCACGTTAGGCCTGGCACTATGGCTGTGGCATACCTACACGGGACAACCTGTGACGGTCATTGATCGCGACTGGGTACCGGCCTGGGGCCTGCGTGTCCTGCTGGGTTATGACGGTACGGGACTCTTGATGCTTCTTCTCACAGCGTTGATGTTCCCGTTCATCATCGCGGCGGGCTTCAAACAGGACCTGCGTCATCCGTCGTTCGTGAACGCGCTGTTGCTCTACTCGCAGAGTTTCCTATTGGGTGTGTTCATGGCGCAGAACGCCTTTCTGTTCTACATCTTCTATGAACTGGCCTTGCTGCCGGTCTTCTTCCTCCTGCTCTATTGGGGTGGTGAACGCCGTCGCGCGATCACAGTGCGCTTCTTCATCTACACCCTTCTCGGCGGACTGTCATTGCTCTTCGGCATCGCCTACTGTGTCGTTCAGGAGCCTTCGCACAGCGCCGACTTCTCGAAGCTCGCTGCGCTGGACCTTCCGTTCGATGTACAGGTGTGGCTGTTCTGGGCCTTGTTCCTGGCCTTCGCGATCAAGCTGCCGATCTTCCCCTTCCACAGTTGGCAGCCTGATACCTACACCATGGCACCGTTACAGGGCACGATGGTGCTGGCCGGAGTGATGTTGAAGATGGGCTTGTACGGCACGCTGAAGTTCATCTTCCCGATCGTGCCTTTGGGTGCCGACCATTGGCGCGAGCTGGTGATCTGGCTGAGCATCTTCGGCGCCATCTACGCGGCGGTGATCGCCTTCCGACAAACAGATCTGAAGCGCTTGGTCGCGTATTCTTCCTTGAGCCACGTAGGCATCCTCACAGCGGGCTTATTCGCGTGGAACACATACGGCGTGAGTGGGTCGCTCTATCAAGCCTTCGCGCACGCGGTATTGGTGATCGCCCTGCTGTACATCGTCGGCGTGGTGAAAGACCGCGTGGGCAGCAGCGAGATCGGAGCGATGGGTGGCATGAAGCTGAAGACCCCCCGGCTCGCGGCGCTCTTCCTGCTCGTTCTCCTGAACGCCGTGGCGCTACCGTTGACACAGAGCTTCATCGGGGAGTGGTTGATGTTCAACGGCCTCTGGCAGTTGGAGAACGGAGGATGGATCACCTTGGCGGCCGTGAGCACCATCGTGCTTGGAGCGATCTACATGCTGTATGCCTACCAACGCGTGATGCTTGGCCCCGATCGCTGGAAACTGGAACTCAACGATGCGGATCGCCATGATCACCTCTTCCTGATCCCCTTGATCGCGATCACGCTGGTTCTGGGTGTGTATCCACAGCCGATCCTTGATCTGGTCAACGGCCCCGTGCAGCAAATGCTCTCCACTTTCACCGCCCTGAACTGAGATGAGCGCACTGATCCTTGCTTCCATACTCGGTGTGCTGCTGCTCTACCTGGGCCTGTGGGGGAACAAGAAGGTGCTCGCTCCGGTCGGTATCGCCGGGCTGCTCGGAACGCTGGCGCTGATCCAGTCGGGCTGGTACATGGACTTCCCGATGTTCGACCACATGGTGCGGTTCGATGGCTTCAGCAAGGCATTCAACGGGGCCATGATCTTGATCACCGTGCTCATCTTCCTCTTCGGGATCGACTACTACGAGAAGATGAAGGAGCACGTGGCCGAGCACTACGCGCTGATGGTGTTCTCGCTCACTGGCGCGTTCCTGCTCACCAGCTACTCCAACTTGCTCGTGCTCTTCCTGGGCATCGAGATCCTGAGCATTCCGCTGTACGTGCTGGCGGGTGGCAAGCGCCATAGTTTCCGAAGCGGCGAAGCAGCGTTCAAGTATTTCCTGTTGGGCTCGTTCGCCACGGCGTTCTTCCTGATGGGGATCGCGCTGATCTATGGCGTTACAGCCTCCTTCGACCTCGGTAAGGTCCAGGCGTTCGCCGGTTCCGCCGACGGCGGAACGAACATGCTGTTCCTGCTCGGGCTGTTCTTCACGGCGATCGGTCTCTCATTCAAGGTCGCCGCCGTGCCGTTCCACTTCTGGAGCCCCGATGTGTACGAAGGCTCACCCACGCTCGTCACGGCGTTCATGAGTACGGTGGTGAAGACCGCGGCCTTCGCAGGCTTCTATCGACTGGTGGACATGACCGCGATGCCCGAGGCGCTCAGCCGTACGCTTTTGGTGATGACGATCCTTACCCTGTTGGTCGGGAACATCGTCGCGCTACGGCAGAGCCAGTTCAAACGATTGATGGCATACTCCAGCATCGCGCACAGTGGCTTCCTGCTGATGGCCCTGTTGAGCAATGGCGGACTGACACCCCAAGTGCTCTTCTACTACACCTTCACCTACGCCCTGGCAACGGTCGGCTTGTTCATCGTGCTCACACTGGCCAAACGCGCCGCGAACGGCGATGAGAACATCCGGATCTTCCGCGGTTTGTTCCGCGCGAAGCCCTGGCTGGCGATCGTGACCATGTTGCTCCTGCTCTCCCTGGCAGGTATTCCGCTCACCGCAGGGTTCATCGCCAAGTACCAGGTGTTCCTGCTCGCACTGGAGGCCGGTTTCATCAAGACCACGGTCTTCGCAGTGATCATGGCGGTGGTGGGTATCTACTATTATGTACTCGTGATCCGCGAGGCCTTTACTCCTGCCGCGACCGAACCAGTGCTTGTGGTGGCCCCGGTCAATTGGTTTGTGGTCTCGTTGTGCGGCCTATCCGTGGTAATCTTCGGAGCTTTGCCCTGGCTGTTGGCCTACTGAGTCTTTCTCGTGCCTCGTGGCTGGGCATGCCACACGCACCACCCGGTTCACCGCGCTGGCTATGGCATTGGGCGCTCGTAGACGATGTTCAGGATCACCATATAGAAAGGTCCCTTGGTCTTCCATTTATTTTCCATGGAATATATTTGCACCGTCATGAAAGCAACAACCTTTCCCAACCCGACCGCTGCGGGCAACATGGTGCTGCACAAGGCGGCGGACCGCGGCCATGCCGATCACGGCTGGCTCAAGGCCAACTTCTCGTTCAGCTTCGCCAACTGGTACGATCCAGACAGGATGCATTTCGGTGTGCTGCGCGTGCTGAACGACGACATCGTGGAAGCCGGCAAGGGCTTCGGCACCCATCCGCACGACAACATGGAGATCATCACTATTCCCTTGCGCGGCGCCATCGCCCACAAGGACAGCATGGGGAACAGCGGTGTGATCCGGGTAGGTGACATCCAGGTGATGAGCGCCGGGACCGGTATCCTCCACAGCGAATTCAATGCGCAGGAGGACCAGGAGATGAACACCCTGCAGATCTGGCTCTTCCCCAACAAGCGCCTGGTAACCCCACGATATCAGCAACTCACCCTTGACCCTGTGGAACGCTTGAACCGTTTCCAACAAGTGCTCTCGCCCAACGCGGATGACGCTGGCGTATGGATCCACCAGGATGCCTGGTTCCACATCGGGAAGTTCGATGGCGGGCTGACCATGGAGTACATGGTGAAGCGCAAGGGCAACGGCGTATACGCCTTCGTGATCGAGGGTGAGGTCACGATCAATGGACAGGGCTTGGGCGCACGCGACGGCCTGGGTATTTCGAGCCTGGAGAAGCTCGATCTGAGGATCGGACCCAATGGCGCGGAGATCCTCTTGATGGATGTGCCGATGCGACTCTCATAGGAACGGCAAAGGCGGGAGATCTCCCGCGCAACATGAAAAACAAACTCGGGCGCGAAATCTCGCGCCCCAACTCAAAACCATGGGAACAGCGACCGCAGTACAGACCAAATGGACCATCGATCCCGCGCACAGCGAGATCCAGTTCAAAGTGAAGCACCTGATGATCACCACCGTGACGGGCAGCTTCCAGAAGTTCGGGGCCGACGTGCTGGTGGAAGGCGACGACCTGAGCAAGGCCAGCATCGACTTCTGGGCCGACGCCGCCAGTGTCACTACCGGCAGCGACGATCGCGACAAGCATTTGAAGAGCGCGGACTTCTTCGACATCGCCAACCATCCACGCATCACCTTCAACGCGACCGGGACCAAGGACGTGGACCACGACGGATCCTGGACGATGCAGGGCGACCTCACCATCAACGGCCTCTCCAGGCCCGTAGATCTGGATGTGGAGTGGGGCGGCGTGATGAAAGATCCCTGGGGGAATACCAAGGCCGGCGTGACCATCAATGGCAAGATCAACCGGAAGGACTGGAACTTGAACTGGAACGCGGCGCTCGAAGCGGGTGGCGTTCTAGTGAGCGATGATGTGCGCATCAGTTGCGAGGTGCAACTGGTGAAGCAAGGCTGAGCACGAACAGCACTGAACGAGAAAGCCCCCGGAAATTTCCGGGGGCTTTCTCATTGGCTCAATGATCCGTTCAATGCTTCATCACGCGGCGGACGACCTCATTGTCGCCATCCTGGATGCGAACGAAGTAAAGCCCGTCAGGGAGTCCGCTCAAGCCGAGTTGTGTCCGCCCATACCCAACGAACTGCTGGAAGGAGCGTCCGCTCACCACGGCCCTGCCGGTCACGTCCACCAGGGAGACGGTAGCGGCGGTTGATGCGTTCGGAAGGTCGACGGTGACAACATCCTGCGCAGGGTTGGGGTAAACACCAACTTCCGTAGGGACGACCTCGGGCACGCTCACGATCGTGAGGTCGATGAACGAAACATCATCGATGTAGTAGGTGGGTACCGACGGGGCACCACCTGCGTAGGCGAAGAAATTGATCGCTCCCAGCTGGCTGGGGGGGTTGGTGCCTGTTGCCCAGGTGAATTGGATCGTACCGTCAATAGCCAGGGCAGCCGTCTGCGCGCCCATATCGAAGGCCATTGTGACATTGAACCATGTGTCAAGAGGATACGTGCCAAGGGTGGTCGCTGTACCCAACAAATACTCCACCGAGCCGTCCGGTACGAAGGTGACTCCATCCAACATCCAACTTCCCGCGCCGATCACCTCGTTGTGTTGTACGTTGAAATAACCACCGTTACCGGTAGGGATGTACATGTTCCAGCCCAGCGTGTAGATCCCCGTGGTGCGGTTCCCCAAGCGCAAGACCAGGTCCGTTGGACCACCGGCAGCCGTCCCGCTCAGCTTGGCGCTCAGGCTGCCAGAACTGGCCTGTTCATCACTGATAGGCGTGTCTTCAGTGCCGCCCGGAGCTGACGACCATGTGCTCCAAGGAAGGCCGGCCGTTTGGGCGACCAGATCTCCGGCGGTGAAGGAATCGAAATTCTGGTCGATCACAACGACCTGACCCGATACGATGCCGGAGAATGACCCGGCCAGAAGGAAGAGTAACTGTTTTTTCATGGTCCAATGGTTTTGAATGGGACCAAAAGTTAAGCACCGATAGGGCCGATCGATACTCCCGCCATGAATACTTGCTGAATTTTTCTCCGGCCGAGCGAGGACTTCGGTGCAGTCCGGTGCGCTCCTTTGAACCCGGGCCGGTCTTAGCTGTCATAGGCCCAGAACACCAAAGCCATGAGGGTCCTAACCGCGCTCCTGCTCACCATCTACCTCTCCGGCCCGACCCTCGCCCAGAACGCCGCGGCAGATAGCACCGGCCTGCCCGGCGACCATTTCAGCCTGGAAGGCGCACTTGAATTATTCAAGAACGCGAAGACCTTGGAGGCTTTCGAGCAAGCGCTCAACGCCGAAGACCAACGGGTGAACAACCTGGACCTGGATGGCAATGGTGAAGTGGACTATGTGCGCGTGGTGGACCATGCCGAAGGGGACGCCCATGCGATCGCATTGCAAGTTCCGGTGACCAAGAGTGAGACACAGGATGTGGCCGTCATCGAATTGGAGAAGAACGGGACAGAAAGCGCCTTGCTCCAGATCAGGGGTGCCGAAGAGCTCTATGGCAGCGAAGTGATCATTGAGCCCTTCGAAGAGAAAGATGAGGTCCCTACGATGAAAGGTCCAGCACCGCCGGAAGAACTGCCGCGTGTCCGCATTTGGGTGAACGTGTGGGCTTGGCCCTGTGTCACATGGATCTATGCTCCCAACTATGTGGTTTGGAATTCACCTTACTACTGGGGCTACTACCCTCCCCGTTGGAGGCCGTGGCGTCCGTGGGGCTGGAGCGCCTGGCATGGCTGGCATCGTCCATACCACGGCTGGTACCAACCGGTCCACACCTGTAGGGTTCTCCATGCACATGGTGTCTACCAGCACCGGGCCATGCACTCGCCCACTGTTCGTGCCCGTACTGCAGCCATTCGTACCACCCGGGCGGCCACCCGGCCTAAGCAAGTGAAAGATCAGCCCAAGCCTGCACGTATCGAACCGGCCCCCGCCCCCAAGCCGAACTCCTCCATGCAAGGTTCCAACGGTGGCAAGCGCTCTGCGGCAAAGCCGACCAAACGCCCCGCGAAAAAGAAAGGTTCCGCGCCCAACCGGACCAAAGGACAGTAGTCGGAAAGGTCCGGGCCTTACCGCTCAATGATCACTTTGCCGGTGACCACCGTGTTATCGGTGGACAGCGTAACGAAGTACATCCCGGGTACATGCTCCGTAAGGTCGAGTGTGCGCGAGCCATTGTATAAGACCTGTTGCAACACCCTCCCGGTCGCATCGGCCACGGTGATCATCCCGGACCGAGCAGTTCCGGCTTCAACACGGAAAAGGCCATTGCCCGGGTTCGGGGATAGTGTCAGCACCGTTTGGGTGTTGTCGGAAAGCCCCACCGAATTGTCAATAACGGTATGCGCGGTATTGGTGATCACCGGAGCGTTGTAGTCGAAGTACATACCAGCGACATTCAGCACGGAATCACCGACCACAACTGAGCTTTGTGGGCGGATCTTGTAGCGGATGAAGCCATGGCTTCCGGCTTCATTCGTCGTGCTATCGGGCAGGAGGATGTCCTGGTAGGTGAACTTGAAGCGATCAACGTGGTGCAGGTAGTCGATCTGCACGGGGTGCGACGATGACACGAATTGGAACGTGCTGAGGTCGGCGTTCTCAGGAACCGCGTTCTCGATCCATACGATGAACGCCGTATCGGTGCCGGTGTTCTGAAAGCGGATCAGGTACTCCAGATAAGGAGGTACGGGAGCGAGTTCGGCGAACTGTACTTCCGCGCGGTCCACCAGAATGTCGTTGGGGTCCGCGGACCCGACCGCGAGGACGTCCCAACTTGCGCTGTTGTTCGCCAGATCGGCATCACCTGCCACAGGGTCGATGAACGCCGTGCATACAAGGGTGGACCCCAGCGGAGTGGACAAGGGCACGCTCACGAACACATCGATCATTCCCGTTTCATAGGGCGCCATGTCCGGGAGTTGCCAGGTCAGTGTGTCCTGGTTGATCGAGGTGGGTTGCACACTTGCGGAATGGTAGGTCAAGCCCGGGTCCAGCGCGAACCTTACGCTTGGCGCTGAAGCGGTGGTCGTACCCAAATTGACGTACGAGATCGTGTAGTGCGTTTGTTAAAGGTGCCGGAAGACGCCCACTGGGGTAAGCGAAATGCCGAGGTCATTGAACGCGCCGTCGGCCTGCATGGCGAAGTGGTTCAAGCTGTCGATCTGCTGGGTCAGCGTCGGGAAAACAGCCGTATGGGAGCTCGGCGCGAACGAATAGTACGGGGCGGGAAGTGGTGCGATCGTCGCAAGGCCCGTATCCACCGCCACCACCCTGAAGGCTCCGTCCTGATCAGTGTAGTACGAGAGTCCTGAAGCAACATTCCGGACGGGGTAGTTGACCAACCCGGCTTCGGAAACGTCCTGGAGGCCATCACTGTCGCCATCCATGAACGCAGTACCGGTCAACGTGGCGTAGTTCAAGGTGAGCTTTACGGTCCACGCATCGGCGAGGCCATGATTTCCAGAAAGGTCTCCATCACCACCTGATGCCCAACCGGTCACTACGAGATCGTCATTGCTATCAATGATCAGGTCCATGGCTTCTTCGCCACCCCTTCCTCCTATGGACGTTTCCCACGCGTTACTGCCCACACTATCGAGCCCCAATATCCAGAGGCCTCCATCGGTCCCGTTCGGACCATAAGTCGAACCTGCAACGAGATAACCACCACCAGCCGACCGCGTGATGCATCGAGCACCATCATTCGACACATGGCCGTAATTGTCCTGCCATTGCAAGCTCCCTGTGCTGTCCAGATCCACCACCCACAGATCGCCTCCTCCATTGTTGCCCGGGAGATCGCCATCAACTGAGGCGCTGTATCCGGTACAGATCACACCTCCATCGTGGTCCTCGGTCAAACCGAAGAAAACATCGCGATCGGTGCCTCCCATGGTCCTTTGCCAGAGCAGGTTCCCTTGGACGTCCAATCGGAACACCCAGGCATCGTATACACCACCATGGTTCCCTGCTACATCGCCATCATTGGACTGAGTGTATCCAGAGACGTAATAACCACCCGCCGAGTTCTGCACGACCCCCGACACATAGTCGCCATCGGTGCCTCCGAAGCTCCGCTCCCATTCAAGGGTGCCCCCGTCATCGAGCTTGGCGACCCAGACATCAGTGATCCCGTGGTTGAAGCTCACATCACCATCGGCCGACTGCGTTTCAGCGCAAACCACGGTTCCGCCGTCCGCGGTCGCATACATGCAGGTGCGCCAATCCGAACCCGAACCGCCCAGGGTCTGTTGCCATAGGATATCGCCGTCTCCAGCCAGAGATCCGTTCCACCCATGACGCCGATCACGTCGCCGTTGGTCGAACTGGCCGAACAAGCGATCACACAACCCCCGTTGGCAGTTGCGACCATATCAAAAGCAACTTCACCTCCCGTCCCACCGAGACACTTTTGCCAGAGCAAGGTCCCTTCCGCGTCATACTTCAGGACCAACGCATCTGGACTGCCCGGCGAACCGTGATGCCCGGTGATGTCGAAATCTGAGGAATACGTGAGGCCCGCGACGATGTAACCGCCGTTGTCGGACTCCACGACCGCGAGGCCTTGGTCGTCCCATGACCCTCCATAGCTGGTCTGCCAAAGGATCACGGGTGGGGTTTGGCCCAGGCAGAGCAGCGATAGCAGCCAACAGATCGTGGCTAGTGGAACTGAAGGCTTCATCGTGGGATGTGCGTCGAAGACCCGCTGGTTGATGACCTGACGTGCGGGGGATAGCGAATGTAGTCCGCACACACACACGTGACATCGCGTGGGGATCCGCGGCATGGAACATCTCGTGCCTACCCCTTTATCTTTGCCACCCTTTCGAAAGCCCTGATGGACAAGCGTTTCCCGCAATACGACGAACTCGACCTGCCGAAAGTCGCTGCGGAGATCCTGGCCATTTGGGACAAAGAGGACACCTTCGGCAAGAGCCTCGAACTGCGCAAAGACGCACCGCCCTTTGTTTTCTACGAAGGTCCACCGAGCGCCAACGGGTTGCCCGGCATCCACCACGTGATGGCCCGCGCCATCAAGGACATCTTCTGCCGCTACCAGACCCAGAAAGGACATCGCGTGGATCGCAAGGCCGGTTGGGACACGCACGGCCTGCCGATCGAATTGGGGGTCGAGAAAGAGCTCGGCATCACCAAAGAGGACATCGGCAAGAAGATCAGCATCGAGGAGTACAACGCCGCGTGCAAAAAAGCCGTGATGCGCTACACGGATGTGTGGAACGATATGACCCGGCGCATCGGTTTCTGGCTCGACCTGGAGCATCCGTACGTCACCTACCACACCAAGTACATCGAGAGCGTGTGGTACTTGCTGAAGCAACTCTACGACGATCAACTGCTCTACAAGGGCTACACGATCCAGCCCTACTCGCCAGCGGCAGGCACCGGATTGAGTTCACATGAACTCAACCAACCCGGCACCTACAAGCCGGTAAAGGATACAAGTGTGGTGGCCATGTTCAAGGTGAACAAGGACCACGCTTCGGAGTTCTTGTTCAAGGATGCGCTCGGCGATGTCTTCATCCTGGCGTGGACGACCACGCCGTGGACGCTTCCGAGCAACTGCGCGCTCACCGTGGGTCCGAAGCTGGGCTATGTGCGCGTGAAGACCTTCAACCCATACACGCACGAGCCACAGACGATGGTGCTCGCGAAGTCACGGCTGAGCGCGTACTTCAATGAGAAGCACGAGGGTGCTGCGTTCGAGGAATACAAGAAGGACGGCAAGAACATCCCGTGGAAAGTCGATGGCGAGTTCTACGGCCATCAATTGGAAGGCGTCCGCTACGAACAGCTCTTCCCCTACGCGCAACCCGAAGGCGG
>Ga0105046_10004640_pt1 | contig 21835 bp, 23 predicted proteins | sample MAT03_FD_78385 | JGI IMG/M metagenome (GOLD analysis project Ga0105046, IMG submission 78385) | Freshwater microbial communities from Lake Fryxell liftoff mats and glacier meltwater in Antarctica - MAT-03 (megahit assembly) | ecosystem: Environmental > Aquatic > Freshwater > Ice > Liftoff...
GGCACCATGAACTCGACCTCGATGGTGCAGTCGCCGTACTTGGCTTCGGAGATGATGTCCACGCCGCCGTTCGCGGTGTTCACCAACTCGGAGCCTTCTGTCAGCACGATCTTGCTAGCGTCTTTCTTGTCCAGACTGGCGGAACCGACCTTCCACTTGCTCTTCTTTTCATCGCCCTTGATCTTCCAGCCATCCGTGTTCTTGCCGTTGAACGGCGAATCGGCGACAGCGAACGCTGGTAGTGCCAGCACCGCAATCAAACCAACCATACGCGCGAAATTCATGAAGCAGCTCCTTGGTGAAAATGTTCGGGTGGTCGGCCGCGACGCGAATAGGTCGTAGAGGGCATATATGCCCTCTACGACCTATTCGCAGATTGCCCGCAGCCAAAGCTTCCTAACCAATCTTCGACGAGATGTTCACGTAGGTGTGTACGTGCGGCAGAACGCGGAAGTTCCACACGAAGCCCGGACCTTCAAGGCGCCAGAAGCTCCACGGCTGCTTGGCGTTGGTCTTGGTGTCTTCGTGGGCCTCGTCGTAGAACGCGAGGTGAACTTTTTCCATCCCGCCCATCGCCTTGATGACGGCAACGACCTCGGCCCCATCCTGCTGACGGAATGGCGCCAGCAGAACCTTCATTGTCTTCTCAACGAGTTCTTGCTGATCCTTGGTCAGGTCGGCCATCGCGATGCCAGGTCGAGCCCCGTCCTTCTTGAGCTTGACGGAATTCGCACCTTCGCCTGGGTTACCAACCTTGATGGTCGCCTTCACGCGCTGCTTCTCGTCGAGTGCGTCGTAAGCCTTCATCACTTGTTGCGTCTGATTCGCGAAGACATTGCTTGGAGCGTAACCGTTCGGCGTGTGGCCGTAATAAATCGGCCCGCCGAACGCCGCCCCTTCGTCGCTGTCGCCGTCGCAACGCATGGTCAGGTGATGCCCAGTGAACAGGAGCGCGAACTTGCCCTTGGACGGATCGCCGAAGATGTCAGCACCGGTTTGGTCGAAGCTCTTGCTGGCGTCCCAGGTGCCGGCGCGTGAAATTTGGTGCCAGCCCTTGTCGTCGGACGACATGGCCTTCACGATTCGCTCGACCAGTTCCTGTTGTGGCTTCGTGAGGACGGCCCCGATCTTCTTGTCGAGGGCTTTGTTCGGAGCGATGGTCTTTCGTGCCGGGTGATCCCACGGCTTGACGATGGCTTTCTTCTGCTCGGCATCAAGCCCGGCGAAGAGTTCCTTGACCAGATCTTCCGCGACGGTGTTGACGACGCGCGGCATCGGCCCGCGTTCGCCGGCCAACACACTACGAGGAGAAATGACGGCACCGCTGGCAGCAAGGGCGGCTCCGCCCACGGCCAGGGTGCGAACGAAATCGCGACGATCGAGACCCGTGCATTCCGGGCATTCTGGGTTTAACATGTCCTTCATCAATCGGCTCCTTAAGTGGACCGGGAGAGAACCGGCAGGGTGGGTAGGGAATATCGTACCCAGATAGACGAGTGAAAGGGAACAAGAATTTGAAGAAGTTGAAAATCGTCGCCGCCTTTGCCAGCCATGCGAAAGCCCGGTCAGCAGCAGCACGTCGTCTTTCGCAAACTCAAGTGGTCAAAGAATCGACGGCTACTTGGCGAGCAGCTCGGCTTCTTTTGCCCGCCGCGATTCGAGCACGGTGCAGCCCGTGACGGTGAAAATAACCACCCGCAGCCTGGGCGAGCGGCAGCCCAAGATTCGAGGAACGGCAACACCAGAACGGCCTCGGCACCACGCCGAGGGAGCGTCTTGGTCCACTGGGAGGAGGTATTCCAAGTTGAAATGAAGAGTTCTAAGAAGTCGTCATCGATACATTTCCTCAGGCATCGGGAAGCGAGTGAATCGCCTCCTCCAGAATCTGTGCAGCAAGCTGCATCGGACTCACCTTCCGATCTTTTGTACTCGCCTTCTTTGCCAGGCGAATGAGGCGTTCTTCGGTTGTCACGCTCATCGGAATCTTGGGATGGCGAACCCAGCCTGGATCAGTCGGTCGCCCAGGCCTGATGCCGTCCGAAGGAATCAGTCGAGATTGAAGCGCGCCAACAATCCGTCCCAGCCTTGCCGCTCCAAATGCTCCGCCACCCGTCTCCGGAACTTCAGCGACGATTTTCGCACCGAGACGCTCGGCGAGGGTCTGTATGTTGCGGGCCATGAGTGTTACCTCCTACGTTTTTACTTCGGACCCACGGTTACCGTTTGCTCCAACGGGAAGCCGATTTCCAAATAGTCACGATCAATCACCAAGCCGATAGCGCCCTGTCGAGCCTCACGACCCATACGGAGAAGGTATGCCTTCAATTCATCGAGACGGCTTTCCAGACTGACTTCGCTGGCATAGCACTGAATAACAACCGGCTCGTCGAAAAGGAGCAGCCCAGATTGGGCATCGTCTCTCCAAACGCCTTGCCCTCGAGGGAACGCGGTAGCTCCTCCAAACAGTTCACCCAATACGCCAAGTGTCTCACGAACCCAATACTCTTGATCGATTGGCTGATCGGTACGGTCGCGACTGGGGATGAAGAGGACCAGGAGGGTCGAATCACTCTTCCTTGCCCCGAGCAGACTGGCGAAATCGGGCATTTTGCCTCCCGAATATATCGTTTCACTTATTGCCCTGAATGTCAAGGTGGTGAAGCGTCGACCTCGATGACATAGGCGTCGTGATCTGAAAGTCGTTTGCCATCGCTCTCTGCCACGATCTGCTTCGGTTCCCCTTTCAGTTTCCACACGGCAGGCACAGCAATGTGGTCGATTGTGTAATCCTCTCCGCCATATCGGCTCAGCAAGTTCCTCGTAGGAACCTGGAGATTGAGCAATTCGATCGTTTCGAGAAGGTGCTTTCTTCCGTCATTACTGCCAACGCTGTCGATCCCGACAAGGGCCTGATTCCAATCCCCGCCCCAAACCAAGTCGGATTTCGGCAGTTTTTTCAAGAGGGTTGCAACCGTTGCCGCAGTCCGCTCCGAAAAGGTGCCGCCAACCCAGGGATGCTCCGCCGGGGCACTTCTCCAGGGCAGGATCGTGGAACAATACGTAATGCCTGTTGATAATCGCTGCCGCACTCGCCGGATGGGGGTCGGGGAGAGGGCTCAGTGCTTCGAGGCTCAACACGGCGGCCCAATATTGCTTGCGATCCATGGCCTCGGATGAAAGGTGACAATGGAGCCCTGCGATAATCCCCTTTGGGTTCACAGCTTTCGGGGGAACCTCTGTCAGAAGCCATACATCGCAGTTTTGCCGTAAAAGCAATTCGCGGTGCTGCTCGCCCCATCGTAAGTTGAGATTCCAGGTTCCGATTCGCATATAAACTCCAGAGGTTTGCAATTTGCGTCTATCACTATAGCCATTTGTTTCCAACTTGCCGCTGTCGAAACGGCACACTCCCCACCATCGCGCCGAACCGATAATCCGCCTTCTTCATCGCCGCGTGGACTTCCAGCACCGTGCATTCGTTCTGCCCATCGAGTTTGCGGCCGAGAGCATATTCCAGGATCTTGGCAATCATGATCGAACTCGGTGTTCGGCCGGGCTTTTGGAAAGTTCTTCATCATCAGCCAATGATTTGTCGGCGGCATCGGTAGAGCGCGAAGTGGGCGGGTTCGGGCAATCTCTGCCGATTGTCTCGACTTGCTAAGACGGAGATCGCCGGTATTCGCGGCAAATGCTGCTTGAGACAGTTATGCCAGTCCGATGAGGCTTTCGACCATTCCGGATTGGCCCGAATAAGAGAGTCGGCATGCGTACAAGTCTTCTATCCAGTGCTCTGGCTGTTTGTCTTGGTGCCATGCCGGCCGTGGCCCAGCCGTTGACGCTTGTCCAGACCGGCGAGGGAAGCGCTTTAGCCAGGGAATCCGATCTGGACGGGATGGATCAACCCGCTCGGCAGTTCCCATTGGTATGGTTGGAAGCCAGCGCCTTGGCCTGGCGGATTTCCGATAGCCCCTTCCCTTCGCCGCTCATCACGACAGGCAATCCAACAGACGCGATCCCCGGTGCCATCGGTCAGTCCGGCACGAGGTTACTCTTCGGGGGGACTGGTTTGGACTACGGTCGAACCGCGGGCCTGCGTCTGACAGCGGGAGCCTGGCTGGACGACAAACCGTATGGGATCGAGTTAAGTGCCTTCGCGCTTCGCAAGGTGGGCACATTCTTCTCGGTCCGCTCCGATGCGGATGGCTCGCCCCCGATCTATATGCCGGCATTCCTCGTCGCCACGGGTGGGGAGGGAGCGCTGGTTGTCGCCGACCCTGTGCAAGGGTTTGCCGGCGGGGTCGCCGTGCAAACTGAAGCCCGATTGAATGGCTGGGAAGTCAACGGGCTCATCGCAATAGAGCGGTCGAGCGAGGCAGTCGTGGATCTGCTCGTGGGCTTTCGGTCGATGTCGCTCGAAGAGACGCTGACGATTCGCAGCCAGTCGGCCGACTTGGCCCTTGGAACCTTCACCGACGTGATGGACCGATTCCATACCTACAACGAGTTCAACGGGGCACAAATCGGCCTGCGCTCGACCGGCTATACCGGCAACTGGTTTGCTTCGATCGCGGGCAAGATCGCTTTCGGCTCCACGAGTTCAAGACTGACTGTCAACGGCATGACGGCACAGGCGGCCGTTCCACCACTGGTGAATGGTACGTTCCCCTCGGGATTCCTTGCCCAGCCAAGCAACTCGCTCGAACAAGCACACCACGAATGGTCGTGCATATCCGAAGTCAATCTGCGCGTCGGCTGCGATGCCTGGGGTTTCCTACGCGCATTCGTCGGCTTCGATTTTCTTTACTGGAACACCGTTGCCCGACCCGGCGATCAGATGGACCGGGCCATCAACCTGACGCAGAGCCAAGTCTTCGGCGGCGGCGTTTTAGTCGGCCAGCGTCGGCCCGCCCCAATCTACCAGACCAGCGACTTCATCGCACAAGGCTTCAGCGCGGGTATTGAGTTGAGGTATTAGGAAGCGGCGGGGGCTCTCAGAACGATGGTCGCATTTATTAGAAACAACGAGACCTGACCCAAGACCTGACCCCTTTGACTTCCCCCTTTGTTTCTCCTTGACCAGGATCTGAAAAAGTACTTCATCTTCCGGGAGTCGACGTAGCAATTGCTCATCGGACTCCTGACGCCAGAGTAGTTCGGTCGGCAATCTGAGCCCAAAATGGGCTACCCCTCCTTCTTAATGCTTTCCTTCGACCTTTTTTGTTGAAAATGAGGTGCAGCTCTTGACGTAGGCCGCAATCCGAATAATGTTTTCGTCACTTACGACAATACTTCGCTTCTACAGTCACACATCAACTGGAGAGTCATGATGAACACTATCAGAATGGCAGCCGTCCTGGCGACACTTGGAACCCTTTGCCTTGGAGCTAGTTTGCTCCGCGGCGACCCCCCCCCTCCTACCACTATCATGCTATTCTCTGATTGTAAGGTCTATCAGTGTCAAACTGCCACGGCGACACCCGCTGGGGGCGGGGGCTTTCCTGCTCAATGCAACTGTGATGCTTCGCTTGATGTGCACATACGCTTTACCTGCAAGCCCGACCCCGAACACTATTGCACGCCGCTTGCGCCGGACCCAATTTTGCATCGATGTTTTGGTGCATGCTCCGAACCTGGATACACACATCTTTCCTGCGATTTTGCCTACATAAGCTGTACTGGAATTCCGGGTTGATCCGGGGAACTGCGTTTCCTTGACAGAGTGCTGCCATTAGGGAGCACTCTGCCCAAATGAATTAATCTCGATCGACAGCGTAATCGTGTCCACCGCGATTGTTCGTCGCGGCCAAATGCAAGCCAAGCGACGCAATCAAGGTCGGGCGAATCGCCAACCTCATAAATGGGGTCTAAGTGAGATGCAGAAAATCTCGAAGGTCCTTGTTGCTGGCCTGATGATAGGGTTTTCAGCCCAGGCGAGTGCAGACTCACTCGTAGACTCAGCCCTCGCGGGAAATACTTACGCAAGGGAATCAATCCGCACTATCCACTTCAATTTTGAGTCGACGACATACTTGGCTGAAGGAAAACAGGAGACTTTGAGAGGCGAGTATTGGCGGGAGGGGAAGAAATGGAAAGTAGAACAGGATGACCGAACAGTAATTGGTCATAAAGAACGTTATGTCTGTGATGGGAAGACGGTCCGGGTACTCGCGAATTCTCACATCGGTGGCAAAATGACGCAGACTGGCTGCATCCTGCCCGCAGACAGAAAGTCATTGGTGACTGATCCCTGGATTATGGCGCTCATGGTTGTTGAGTTCGAGCCTGGCCAAGTGCTTCCCGTGAAGGAGGCTGTTGAAAGGGGAATGAAAGTCAGCGATACAAAAAAGGTGGGGGAAAATGTCGTAATCCTTTTTGGAATTAGCAAAGGGCAAATCGAAGTCACCCTGAGCCCCGCTAATAATTTTTTAGCGACAGTTTGGTCCGGATGGGGAACTTCGAGTTCACGGGACAATCGAGGTGAGCTTCGGGTTACAAAGATGGCAGAACCAACGCCTGGAGTCTTTTTTCCCGAGGAGGTTGATTATACTTTATATCAGTCCGGCAAGGGGAGATTATATAGACGTACCCGATTTGCTGCAATTCAGATTAATCGGGAACTCTCTGCAAATACCTTCAGTCTCTCATTTCCACGGGGAATTCTTCTCTCGAACCGCATTCGGGAGCAAGTATACCGATCTGATGAGCAAGGTGAGCCCATAGACAAACTCGTGTCTACACTTTTGCCACCGCCATCGCCTCAGCCGGAGCAGGACTCCCAAGAGCCAATTCGCGAGACTAAAGAGGAATCGAAATCTTTGTCGCGATGGCTGCTGCCAGCCGGCGTGATTTTTCTTGTTATCGCTGTAGTTTTAGTCTTGTATCGTCGGGTCCGCAGGATTGGCGACGTTTGAAGCCACCGCATATTCAACCTCGTGTAGCCTCGGCCTCCTGAGAATCGATAAATGACTGCTCCCAAAAAAATCGCAGTGGGTTTATTCAGCCTCGCTATACTAGGTGGCGGATATCTCGCCTGGTTCCCTTTCCACACTTTGAACACTTCTGTAGCCCGAGGTGGACAGCCAGTTGTCGATTGTCCGGCAGAGGTCGATCTTGGAGTTCAAACCCTCGGCTCTATGACTGCTGGGGAGTTGGTAATTTCCAACCAAGGCGGAGAAGTCCTCGTACTTGACAATCTTCAGACTAGCTGCTCATGCATGGGTTTCGATGTCGAGGTAGGGGGTGAATTCCGTAGTTTCGGCCGAATGGAGTTAGCGCCCGCCGAGAAGGTTCGAGCAAGGGTACGAGTGACCGTGCAAGAATCAGTCGGAAACGGAGTAAATGTTTTCCAGTTCGGAACGAACGACCCTCTGCGCCCAACTGTGCGTGTTCGTGTAAGGGCCCAAGTGATAGGTGCGAAACTGCTCCCCGGAGTCGTTTCTTTTGGGGATGTGCGGGTTGGCGAATCTACCAAAGAAGTTATCGAAGTTCGCGACCTCGCTCCGACATCGCACAGAATTATCTCTGCCTCGGCTAGCGATATTGAGCGGATCAGCGTTCGTGTTTTGAAGGCTGGCCTGGAACCGGAACGCACAGTGGACGGTACACAATGCATCGCCCGAGTGGAAATAACTACAAAGTCCGACCAACCGGGATCACTGGACGATGTACTTGTCATTATGCTCGATGGGGGGGAAGAATCAGCGACTTGAGGCTCCTATTCGCGCGAGGTTTGTGTTGCCCATCACGGCTTCACCGTCAGAATTAGTATTGCCGCTCCGCTCTACCAATGGGCCACTTTATTCTGCCATGTGCGTAATCCGTGGCGAATTAGATGGTCCATTATTTCTCACCGTAGCGAAATGCCCAAGCGACTTATTAGTTGAATTGCAACAAGTTAAGGCAAATGAGCGAGCCAGACTTATAAAAATCACACTCGCGAACAAGAGTGCCATCCGGACTACATCGTCTGTTCGACAAGTCTTGCTCCGAGGTCAGCAGGGAGGGGCTATCCATGATGTCGCGATCAAAGTCATTCTGCGCGAGGAATAAGGTCACGTGCAGCGAAAGGGCGGGCTTTAGTTTAGTGGAAGTTCTAGTTACCATAGGAGTGATTTCGGTATTACTTGGCCTGACTCTTCCGGCAGTACAAATGGCTCGTGACTCCGCCGCGCGCACTCGCTGTTCGAGCAATCTGCGGGAGGTCGGGCTAGCACTTCACAACTATCACTCTGTGCATGAGATTCTGCCACCTCAACGCAGTGGACCTGTGAAAGGGGGAGGTCTAGGGAATGACCCGAATCGGCTGTTAGCATGGTGGACGCTGATACTCCCTTATATAGACCAATCCGCACTCTGGACTGTGTCAGAACAGGCTTGCCTGGCTGACAGTAATCCTTTACATGATCCCCCGCACATCGGTTACTCAACAGTAGTCCGAGCCTATACCTGTCCGGCCGATTTTCGTTCGAATACCCCGCAACTGGACTTACGGTACGGTAAGCTCACTGGTTTGACGGGCTATATCGGGGTTAGTGGCTACCCCGCCGTTGGCCCTGGAGTTTTCGGACGAAGCCCAGGAGTTACCCTCACCGAAATTACAGACGGGACAAGTTCGACCCTCATGGTTGGAGAGCGGCCCCCGCCCGACTCTCTCCAAGCAGGCCAGTGGTACTCAAATGTCATCGACACCAGCCGCGACCCGGAACATGGGCCGGACGGACACATGGCCGTTGGCGAGCCTCACCATCCTCTCGATAATACTTGTCGCTTTGCTGGACGTCATTATGGACCAGGTCGCCTCTCAAATCCCTGTGATCGCTATCATTTTTGGAGCCTGCACAAGGGCGGCAGTAATTTTTTATTTGCCGATGGTGCAATACGGTTTCTCCCGTACTCTGCTAGAGACATTTTGCCGCTCTTGGCGACCCGGAGCGGGGGTGAGGTGGCCGAGATGCCATAATTCACAGGGCAAAACAAAGGGGTCAGGTCTCTTTGTTTGAATCAATGAGACCTGACCCCTTTGTTTTGCTTACTTGATGAGGAGCTACCGATGGATCAAGACACGAAGCCCGCCCCCTTTAATCTGGGGGACCATGTCCGCTACATTGCCGTCCAGCGGCAAGCGTTGCCGGCCGGCGAAGGCAACGGGACCGAATCGGTTCTTGCCGCAGGAATGGAGGGAGTCATCATCCTGAGTACGGGTGCGCTCTCCGGTCAAGGCGAGGCGGCACCGAACCCCTGGCATTGCCGAGTCCAGTTTGAGAATGGCTTCCAACTCGACATCACTCTGGAAAACGAAGGCGACTTCGAGAAGGCCGGCGACGCGTGAGTTGCCCGCTCAAGCACGGATTCCTACCATTCGGGAAAGACTGATCGGTCGAATGTGCCCTGCATTCGGCTCAACCAGTTTCCTTGAGGACTCCGAATCCGTGCAAGAATCCTCGGCGTCCCACGATACCGGCTCCGATAGTTGGCAGAATCGATTGCAACAATCGATCGATCGTGCTGCGCATCTTTTGCCCGCTCAGGGGCCGATTCCGGTCTTTATCCACCACAACACGCTGCATGCCTTCGAGGATCTGAAATTTTCGGAGGCGGTCGTGAAGGGTGGAGAAGTTTTTGGCTGCCAGCCGTTTTTGTCCGAAGCACGATATCGCGATGAATTGGCCCAGGGGCGGATCCGGTTTGAAGATCTGGATGCCGTATTGCACGAAGTCATGGGAGCCGGCTACGACTTTCCCCTGGCTCCGGGATGCACGCGTCTTCAACTTCGGCAAGCCATTTTGCAGTCGCCGATCCGCGAAGGAGCCACCACGGAACTCTTGTGGCACGTGGCGGAGACCGATGCTCTGCGGCGCGTTCGCCCGGAAGTTTCCGCGGCGGATCGGGCTCATCTCGTCGCGGAAACGCACCGTTGGGCACTGCGCGATCTTCGTGGTGGTGGAGCGACCATTGCAAATCGCTGGGGCGAGATTCTTGATCTGTTAAAGCATGGCAACCCGGAGGAATGGAACGATCGAGAATGGGAGAGATTTGCTTTGCAATCGCTGTGGCTGGTTTGCGTTGACGGCGCGAATCAGACCGAGCTGTCGACAACCACTCCGCCCGTTCCAATTCGCCATCGGGACTTGCTGCTCGATATCACAGGTGTGGACTGCGATCGCGTGCTCAACGATGTCTTGATTCGGTTTTGTGCGGCCTTTGTGGATCAGGGGCTCGCTCACTGGACGTTGCCAGAACGAAAAGCCGGCTTCTTCGCCTGCTTTTGTGCCATGTTCACCCAGCCATTCAGCGCACCGGATGCCTGGCGTCGTGGACTTGCAAGCGAACTCCGCCGAATCCAGGCTGCCGGGCTAACCCCGCTAGACTCCATTCGCGAATCACTTAGCCTACTCGGAGTTTCGGAAGCCGAGTGGGACGATTATCTTGGAGCGACCCTCTTGGCACTCCGCGGCTGGGGCGGAATCATTCGCTTCTTGGAAGAGAGGCCGGATCGAGCGGTTCATCCCCCGAAACCACAAAGTCTGCTTGAATTCGTTGCCGTGCGTCTCCTACTCGATCGACTGGCCATCGCGCACGTCGCCAAGCAAACGATCGGCTACGCCAAGCCTTTGAGTGAACTTCGGACGGAGCTTCGAGATCGGATTCCACCAAACGAGGAATTCAGTGTTGAGCAGGGTGCGTTCCCGGTTTTTCAACTGGCGCAGATACTTCGCTGGACCCCGGAAGATCTCTCGAAATTGCAACCTTCCGACTGGAAAGCGCTGATTGCCGAGATTGCGGCTTTCAATCCCATCGAGCGCCGTCGCGTATTTCACTTGGCCTACGAGCGTCGATTCTACATCCGGAGTCTCGATGCCATCAGCCGCAATGCCGGCAACCCATCGCCTACTCCGCGACCTGCACGCTTTCAGGCCATTTTTTGCATCGACGAGCGTGAAGAGTCGATTCGCCGGCATCTCGAAGAGGTTGCTCCCGATGTTCAAACATTCGGGACGGCGGGTTTCTTTTCCGTGGCCATGTATTTCAAAGGCTGTGCCGACGCCCACTACACACCGCTCTGCCCGGCTGTGTTTCTCCCCAAACATTGGGTCACTGAAGAAGTGGTTGCCGATCCGAGCCAAGGGCATCACCGGAGAGAAAGAATCCGGCGAGCCGTCGGCTCGGCGGCATATCACGTCCATGTCGGCACGCGGACATTCATGACTGGTGCTTTGCTTGCCGTGGTCGGCGTGGTCGCTTCCATTCCACTTGTGGCACGGACCATGTTCCCCCGACTTACCGCTCGCTTGCGAGCCAGAGTGGGCGGGATTGTGCGAACCTCGACGACACGCTTGAAGTTGGAGCGCAGCGACCCGACACCCGGCTCGGAAGGGAAGCAAATCGGCTTCTCCTTGGATGAGATGACGAACATCGGTGAGAAGGTCTTGCGAGATATCGGCTTGACTTCTGGATTCTCGCCGTTGGTGTTTGTGATCGGCCATGGCTCGACGAGCATGAACAACCCCCATGAATCGGCCCACGATTGCGGTGCATGTGGAGGTTCGCGGGGCGGCCCGAACGGACGAGCACTGGCACAGATATTGAACGAGCCGCGAGTCCGGGCTGGAATCGCCAGGCGGGGAATCCACATTCCCGAAGCGACGCATTTCGTGGGTGGCATGCACAATACCAGCAGTGAAGCGTTTACCCTAGCCGACGTTGATGTTGTTCCGAGCGTCCTGCGGCCTGTTTTCGAGAAGGCTCATCGCGATCTTGAAAAGGCTTGCGATTACGATGCACACGAACGAGCCCGGCGTTTTGCATCCGCCCCGCTGAATCTGACGCGAGCCGGTGCTCGCCGGCATATGGAAGGTCGAGCCGAGGATCTTTCCCAGGTTCGGCCCGAATGGGGTCACGCGACCAATGCGCTCTGCATCGTGGCACGACGAGAACGAACTCGTGGGCTGTTTCTCGATCGGCGAGCGTTTCTCAACTCTTACGATCCCACGCAGGACGACGAGAACGCCACAGTTTTAACGCGAACGCTTCAGGCTGTCTTCCCCGTCTGCGGCGGCATCAATCTGGAATATTACTTCTCCTACGTCGACAACTTTGGCTATGGCTGTGGCACCAAGTTGCCCCACAATATCACGTCGCTCCTCGGGGTCATGGATGGCAGCGGCAGCGATTTGCGCACAGGTTTGCCCTGGCAGATGGTCGAGATTCATGAGCCTGTTCGGTTGCTATTCGTTCTCGAAACGCGGCCCGAAGTGATTCTCGGCATCCTCGATCGACACCCGCCACTCGCTCGATTGGTCCGGAACGAGTGGATTCAACTCGCGGTACTCGACCCGAACTCGTCCGCGATTCAGTTCTTCAAGAACGGAAAGTTCGAAGCTTATCGCCCGCAGACCGACGCCCTGCCACGTGCTGCTAGCTCCATTGATTGGTATCGCGGTTGGAGAGACCATCTCGAATTCGCCCAGATCGGTCGAGAGGTCACACATGCCTGACGATTTTTCGTGGATTCATGCCTGTGCCATGCTCGTACCAATCTTGCCCCTGGGCCTGCTGGCGAGTCTCGGCCTCTGCTCGCTGCTCGATCGAAGGCTTTCGGAGAAGTCGATCAGTGCATTGACCATGTCGTCCAATATTGGGGGGCTGCTTGCGACTGTCGTCGTGGCGATTTTCATGTTGGGATCGAGTGAACATCATGTGGAGGTCGCGATTGGCGAATGGGTCGATATTCCGCATTACAATTTCACGGTCAAGCTGAATTTCGATCGACTGTCTGTTGCGTTTGTACTGTTGACCTTTGTTCTCTGCGGAGTGATCGGCTGGTTTGCAACCCGATATTTGCACCGGGAAAGCGGCTACAACCGCTTCTTCGTATTGTTCGCCCTGTTTCAAGCGGGCATGGTAATCGCATCGCTGGCGGACACCATCGGCCTGCTGTACGTGGGTTGGGAAATGGTCGGTCTGTCCAGTGCAATGCTGGTCGCCTTCTTCCACGAACGCCCGGCACCACCGCGACAAGGGCTGCACGTCTGGATCGTCTACAGCATTTCGGACGCGGCACTTTTGAGTGCCGCCATCGCCATGTATCACCTGGCCGGCTCCGGAGACTTCGACCACCTCTTCGGAGAATCCCCGTGGCCCCACGAGAACTCTCCGGTCACGCCGACTCAGGGATTGGTCGTCGGGCTTCTCATCCTGATTGCAGCAGCCGGAAAATCCGCATTGATCCCATTTAGTGGCTGGCTGCCTCGTGCAATGGAAGGGCCAACGCCGTCGAGTGCCATCTTCTACGGAGCATTGTCCGTTCACTTGGGTGCTTATTTGCTGCTTCGGGCCAGTCCGCTGCTGGAGGCTTCGCCCTTGTTAGCAGGGATCGTGGTTGCACTGGGGTTGTCAACCGCTCTCTATGCTTATCTTGCGGGCAGCGTGCAAACTGATATCAAGTCGGCCTTGTCTTATGCCTCTCTCGTGCAGGTTGGCTTAATTGTCGCGGAAATCGGCCTCGGCCTGCGGTTCATCGCTCTCGTTCACATTGTGGGTCATGCCTGCTTGCGGACGATGCAATTTTTAAGAGCACCAACGCTGCTGCACGATTACCACACTCTGGAAAATGCACTGGGCGATCATCTGCAACCGCCCGGTGGAATCTTGGGTCGCATGCTTCCCAGTCGGCTTCAACTCTGGCTTTACCGGTTCGGAGTGGAACGCGGTTATCTGGATTCCATCCTTTACACGTTCGTGATTACCCCTTTCGTCCGAGTTTTTCAGGCGTTCGATGCGATGGAGCAATGCTGGATACGCCTGCTTCAAGGCCGGTCGAAGGAGCAAGGCAAGTGACGCCGATCTTTGCAATTCCCTGGTTGGAACTGGCCATCGTGCTGCCGCTGATCGGCTCCTTGATTCTTGGCCGGATGCGCGATCCCCACAGGATTTGGCAACTTGGCTTGGCCATTCTGAGTGCCACGCTTTGCGGCACACTGCTCGAAATCGCCGCCTATGCGGGAGGCTCGGCACGTGTCGAACGGATCTGGAATCCGCAAGAGGTACTGTTTGGGACCGTTATTTTCCGCTTGGACGGATTGAACTCGCCCCTGTTGCCCACGGTATCGCTGCTTTACCTGCTGACACTACTGGCCACCTCGGGAACCAAACTCGCTCGTTTCTCGGCCCCGTGGTCGTTACTGACTCTGGGCTTGCAACTGGCGACGCTGAGTTGTTTCGACTCCTGGACTTTGGTCGTGCTGCTGATCCTGGCCAGCGTGCGCTCGTTCGCTGAGTTGATGAGTCGAGGAAAATCGACGCGAGTCTTCGTGGTTCACATGGGTGTTTTCGCAGTGCTCTTACTCGGCGGCTGGTACTTTGTCGATCGCGCCAAGGCTTCCAACCAACTGGATGATTACGCCTGGGCCATCGTTGTCGTCCATCTAGCCATCCTGATCCGAAGCGGGATTTTCCCCTTGCATTGCTGGCTGGCAGACCTCTTCGAAAATGCCTCATTCGGAAACGCTTTGCTCGCAATTGCTCCGCTGACGAGTTGCTATGCACTGATCCGTTTGGTGCTGCCCATCGCCCCCGAGTGGTTATTGGAATATTCAAGTGTGGCTTGCTTGCTCACAGCCCTCTATGCGGCGGGCATGGCCACGGTCCAAAAGGATGTACGCCGGTTCTTCGCTTTCGTTTTCCTGAGCCACGCTTCGGTGGTCATGGTGGGAATACAACTTTCCACTTCCAGCAGTTTGACCGGCGCTTTACAGCTTTGGCTTTCGTTCGTGCTCTCGCTGGGTGGTTTTGGGCTGACTTTACGCGCTCTTGAGGCGCGCGTCGGCCGGCTCACTCTGACGCGATTTCACGGCCTCTACAGCCATTCACCCGCCTTGGCCATTTGTTTCTTGCTGACGGGTTTGGCCAGCGTGGGCTTTCCAGGAACAGCCGGTTTTGTGGCGGAACTCATAGTCGATGGAGCACTGGAAACCAACACCTGGATCGGCGTGGGAATGGTTGGAGCGGCCACTCTGAATGAGATAGCTCTCTTGCGTGCCTACTTCTTGCTATTTACGGGGACCCGCCATGCCGCGACGATTCCGCTGGGCATCACCGTGCGCGAAAGAGTGGCTGTGCTAACGCTGTGGACGTTGCTCATCGGTGCCGGCCTGTTTCCACAGCCATTTGTCGCTTCTCGCTATCGGGCGGCCGAAAGCCTGTTGCAGCAAAGGCAGGCACTCTTTCCGGCCAACGACGGGACGCCTGTGCCACATTAATAGGTTGCCGAACGGGGGACTCGTCACCCGAAGTGTGACGAGTAGACTGCGAGTAACATGCTGCAAACCTCCCTCCTCTTCCTCCTTCTCGCGGCTCCTCCCGAGAAGCCCTTTGCCATCTCGGTTGTCGATGATCGCACCAATCGTGGCGTGCCCTTAATCGAGCTGCGCACCGTTCACGGCATTCGGTTCTTCACTGATAGCAACGGCATGGTCGCGTTTCACGAGCCGGGACTGATGAACGAAACAGTATTCTTTCATGTGTCCGGCCACGGTTACGAACATGCCAAAGATGGCTTCGGTTTCCGAGGCAAACAAATCAAGATTGAACCGGGTGGAGCAGGGACGATCAAGGTGACCCGCATCAACATTGCCGAGCGATTGTATCGCGTCACAGGCGGCGGGATTTATCGTGACAGCTTGCTGCTCGGCACGAAAGTCCCATTGGCCGAGCCCGCCTTGAACGGACAAGTGATCGGTTCGGATAGTGTGATGAACGCCGTTTATCGGGGCAAAATCTACTGGTTCTGGGGCGACACGAATCGGCCCGGCTATCCGCTGGGCAATTACAACGTCCCTGGTGCCACATCGGAATTGCCTGAGAAAGGGGGGCTCTCGCCGGAACTTGGCGTGAATTTCTCGTACTTCGTCGATGACAAGGGATTTGCCAAGAAGACCTGCGAAATGCCCGGCAAAGGCCCGACCTGGGTGGAAACGCTCGTCACATTGAAAGACAAGGAGGGCCGCGAACGGCTATTGGCCGCGTTCGTGAAAGTGGAACCCCCGCTGAAAGTCTACGCTCGGGGATTGGCCGTCTTCAACGACGAGAAGCAACAGTTTGAAAAGCTGCGCGACCTCGACGTGTCCGCTCCTTGTGTGCCGAAGGGGCACGCGGTTCGACACAAGGATACAGACGGCGATTATGTGTATTTCGCTCACCCATATCCTTTCACTCGAATTCCTGCGACCTCTGAAGCCTTCAATGATCCGTCTCAATATGAGTGTTACACATGTCTAATGCCGGGCACGAAGTTGGAAGACCAAGAGATCGATCGTGATGATTCTGGAAAAATTCGCTATGCCTGGAGAAAGAACACGCCTGCCGTCGGCCCAGCCGAGCAAGCCAAGCTGATCGCGGCCGGCAAGATGAAAGCGGCCGAGTCGCCGATCCATCTCCTCGATCGCGATTCAGGCAAGGCAGTCACCGCACACGGCGGCTCGGTCTACTGGAACGAATTTCGCAAGCGTTGGGTCATGATTTCGGTCGAGCATTATGGCAAGCCGTCGCTGCTCGGCGAAGTCTGGTATGCCGAGGCCGAGAGTCTCGTTGGTCCGTGGAAACATGCGGTGAAAATCGTCACCCACGAGAAATACAGCTTCTACAATCCCAAGCAAAATCCCATGTTCGACCGTGAAGGTGGGAAGTTCATTTACTTCGAGGGAACCTACACGAACACCTTCTCCGGCAACTCCGACATCACACCGCGATACGACTACAACCAGGTGATGTATCGCCTCGACCTCAGCGACCCACGCTTGCATCCAAAGTAGAGCAGGTGGCCCGCCTGGTTTTTTGGCTCGGAATTTGCATTGAGTGGAATCGTTACAGGAGTTTCTCATGCCAGATATGACCGCCTCGATTCCGCATCAACTCACTCGCGCCGAAGCGAAACGGCGGATCCAGGAACACGTTGGCATCGTTCGCCAACAGCACGGTTCGGTGCTGATGAATCTGAAAGAAACCTGGACCGGCGACGCGATGGCTTTCTCGTTCTCCGCGATGGGCCAAGCGATTTCCGGGCGATTAAACGTGGACGACCAGGCTGTGCATGTGACCGTGGCACTTCCTTGGTTGTTGAGCATGATCGCAGAATCCATCAAGCCGAAGATTGTGGAACAAGGAAGGATTGTGTTGGGGAAGCTGACTTGAGTGGTCGAACTCTTTGAAATACCAATGTTGTGCTTGCCTGGCTTTTGGACTCGTTGTACTATACAGCAACAGCGATGTACATCGGGATCTTTCGATGAGAGAAGTGAGGATGAACCGGATGGCAATGTTCAACATATTGCCGAGCATGGCCTGACGATCGAGGAAGTGGAGTCCGTCTTTCGCGATCGAGGAAGCCGGACGGAAACGAGCCGGTCGAGTGGTTTCCCAATCACATTTGGTTCGACCCACACCGGGCGTTATGTCGTTGTTGTCTGGGAACAAGTCGAGAAGGAGCCGCTTTGCGTTCGCCCGATCGCTGCCTACGAGCCGAGTGAGGACGATTGCCCTTAAACGAGAAGCTCATGACGCGACTTCATCAGAAGACCGAAAGCACCGAGGCCGAAAAGGCCCGAATCAAGGCCGTGCGGGGACGATTCCAACGAGAGAAGCCTTCGCCCAAAAAGCTGGAAGAGAGCGGCGAGTACAATCCGCCGATCCCGACGGACATTTTCTTTGCACTTCAGTCACTGCTTCAAAGTCTGCGCGCGAGCCGAGAAGCGGCCGGTCTATCGCTGAGCGATCTGGCGGAGACGACGGGTATGGACAAGGCGGCTCTCAGTCGCCTCGAAACCGGACAAAGCAATCCGACTGTGGACACGCTCGGTCGTTATGCTCAGGCTCTCGGCAAACGTGTGGTGTTCGGAGTCGAGGAACTGGTTGCGTAGCGGTGACAGGCCGCCGAGATTCAGTTTGACTTGCGATCGTCAACGATCTTGGTCAGCAATCGGATTTGTTCCTGCTGCATCGCCACCAATTCGACCCATTGTTGCTCGCGAAGCGTGTCGACTTTCTTGTGCAGTGCCAAAATCTCCAACTCGGCTTTCAAATTCACTTCGTAATCGTGCTCGGCGGCGATCCTGTCTTTGGCGGCATGGCGATTTTGCGACATCATGATGACTGGCGCTTGTAATGCAGCCAGCATGGACAGAATGAGATTCAGAAAAATGAACGGATACGGATCGAAGGATTTGCTGAGCAGCGAGAGGACGATCGTGTTGAGGACAACCCAAAGAGCCAACACGGCAAGGAAAAGGAGGATGAAAGTCCACGAGCCGCCGAAGATGGCGATACGGTCGGCGAGGCGTTGCCCAAACGACAGCGTCTCTTCGTACTCTTGGCTGACGTTGCGGCTAATGTGAAGCCGTTGCTTCAACCGTTCGATGACGTGCTGCTCATTTTCGCCCGACTCTTCGCAAGCCTGGCGGAACTTGGCGGTGAGTTCGTCGATGGCGTTGCTCATGGAGATGTAGCCTAAGTCTGACGCGGCGAGTCCACACACACACGCCGCATTTTTGGTTTCGTGAAGACGCGAAACTCCCATACGGTGGCTAAAGCTTCTAAGGCCGCCTGTACTTGGATGACAAGCCAGTCGATCTGAGAGTAGCTCGCTCTTGGTTCTTCCACTAAATCGAGCTAGTGATTGTCAAAATCGTTGTACGGCGTCTTTAGTGCAACTGCTACGTAGACTTCTAGAAGTGTTTGGCGGATAGGATCCGTTTCTTCGACAAATCGTAGATCCATGGTGGAAATTCGGGCTTTCGCCTCGACGAACGCAGCCCCAAATGTGAGGTCGCGTACCAGTTCGGCACGCGATCCCGTCTTTGAATATGACGCCTTGTGAAAGCCGGTTTGTTTTCGAGTGATCCGGAAAGCGAACGTCGCGCTGAAGTGGTTGCTACTTGCTCGACAGTGGCCAGCGAGACGCTGACGAAGCCGGTTCGTCCGCCCAACGTAGAGGTGATGATCGCCCTCAGAGAAAAGGTAGATGCCACGCTCGGACATCTGTGTCGGGAGGATCGAATAGCGAACAGGCGGCATTGCCAGGAGGGCAATGAACTTAGGTTCGAGACTATCCACAAGCTGCTGGAAATCGGAATTCATGACGTGACTCCATCGAGGTTCGGCCACAATCATCTGTTTCGCAAAGAACGTTACGAAACTTCGGAGCGAGTTCGCGCGGCCCATAGCGCCAGCCCGATCTTGTGCTCGGGGAAATTGTCCAATGCCACTATCGTTGCAACATTGAGCTCGAAATTCGCTCGTCCATCGGCGGTCTTACCAAGTTCCGTCACGAACTCGGATTCCGCACTCCGGTGTAGCAAGAAAAGATCGATTGCGATAGTGTCGAACCCGATGAGTCGCATTTCGTCAACGAGGATTACTGAATGTGTTTTGTTATCCGGAGCAAATTTGGTAGATTCCGTGAACCACTGATCGGTGATCGGCATACTGGCGTGAAGCAACTGTTTGAGACCTAAAAAAGATACAATGGGTTCATCTCTGAACTCTCCATGATATTCATCGCCAACCTTGAAGTGCCGATTCCCATCCTGATGGTAAGATACATGCGATTCCTCCGTCCCACCGACATTGCCGAGATAGACTCCCGTTTTGCTTTCATTAACCCAAACTAGGCGGAACGTGCCCGTTTTACGTCTGATGCATATTGAGATGCGCATCTTCTAAGTCTCGATGTTGGAACACGAATCGGAGTGGCACGGGGAAGTGACATTCGGGCTTAGCGTTTGGTTCAGCGGCCCACTAAGGCGGCCTTCGTTCTATGGCCTCGCGTCGCCCTCATCCGCCTGCAAACTTTCCAAATCCCAACCACACTCAACGGGGAATGTTTCTCGCGGCAACGACGCCTCGGCAGCAGCTATTTCCCGTGCATCGGCGTAGGCGTGAGCAAGAACGGCGTTGGCGTGGTTATACAGCGTGCCGCTATCCAACATTTGACGAAGTTCTCGCCGCTGTTCCAAAATGGCCAGTTGGTCAGACCCCGACCGATGGCTTGGTTGATGTTCCCATTTCAGAAGCTGTCCAAGCAAAGCAACCAGGCAACTCCTTACCTCCCGCCGATCTCGTTTGGCCATGGATGCAAGATACTCGCTCAAGTTCGGATGGTCCATCTCCGTAAAACGGCCCTCCTCCGCGAGGGCCGACATGATTTCGAGCCAGGCCGTTTCGTCTTGTTCGTACAGGACACTCAGCGGCAATGCCGTGGTCGTCATGGATGGTTCCCTACTTGATTTCCTTCAAAATATCGTCGTCCTTTTTGTCCAGCGGATTCACCTTGGGATTGGCTTTCTTGGTGCCGCTCTCGCCGAGAACGTCGAGGATGTCCTTGCTCTTGGGCGTTGTGGATTTACCTGGAACAGTCGGGGAGACGACAGGGGGTTTGCTCGGATCGTTCTGAACCGGAGCAGCTGGGGCTGCTTCCGGAACTTCCGGAGCGGGTTGCACTTGCTTCGGCGTCGGATCGGATTGCTTGGCAAGGAAATACGGGATGGCCGTGAATGCCGCCAGCATGATCACCGCGATAGCCGTAGCCAAGAGAAACGGCTTCAGAAGACTGCCTTCGCTGGTCAGGCCGAGCGATTCTTCTGGGGTTTGGCTACGGATGTGCCTCAAAGAATCGGCCGCGTTGGTGAAACCCGCAGAATTCCGTGGGTTGACACTGGTCGATTTGGTGGCTTCGCCGTTCGGTGAGTTCGGAATCATGAAGTTTGCCGCCATCAAAAAGGGTGTGGGCCGGGGTGGGGTGAATCGGACAGTTGTCGAAGTTTATAATAACTGGTTACCCAGCCGAGACAAAGAACCTTCTGGCGAAATTTTCGCCTGCCCGTACAACAGCCAAAAGCTTTGTGGAACTCTTTGAGGGCGGCTAGCGTCTAAGTATAGCCTTCCTGCGGGTGGTTCTCCCTGACCACTCGACCGTGCCCTCCAGAACCTACCGCTTTCGTGTGAAATCTATTTTCGAAGCCGATAGATTAGCCCCGATCACCAACTTAGACGAGCCGCTCATGCGAACAATTCACTCTCGCTGGCGTATCCTCTTCGCCACGTTCATCTTAGGCGGCGTCGGCTTTTCGTTGCTTGCGTTCCACGAGAATAGCCGCGATGCCCTCGCTCAGGAACCCAAGAAAGACAAAGATAAAGAAAAGGGGGGCCCGGAACGTGGATCCATCGTTGAAGACCGAACGGCTCGGGCTTTGCTGACGGCCGGCGACGCTCGCCTCGAAGCCAACGAGCCGACCAAGGCCATCGAAGTTTGGCAGTCGGTCATCGAACGCTATCCGCGTAGTCGGGTTCGATTTGACGCCCATTTGAAGCTCGGCAACCATCTCATTGGCAAGGATCGCGCCTTCGACCGAGCCCGCACACACTTTGAATCCGTTGCCGTCGATGAAAACCCCAGCGAGGAGCAACGGGCCGAGGCCACGCTCAAGATCGGCGTATGTTTCTTCGAGAGCCGCAATTACGGCAAATGCTTCCGTTACATGCGCGATGTGATCGAAAAATTCCCGGTCAGCCCGCAAGTGAATCAGGCCTACTACTACGTTGGCCTCGGGCACTTCCAACAAGGGCACTACAGCCGGGCGATTGCTGCTCTCGAACGAGTTGGCACGGCACTTCCGCCTCCGGAACCAGCGGGCACAGGCACGGCGAAGACGAATGCCGCGACCGCCGAGGTGCTTGAAGCCGGCAAACGCCTGTTCGTTCGCATTGAAGACGCCGACCTCGCCGCCCTGGAGCCGGGCAAGACCGTTAGCGTCAAAGTTCAAACGCCTGCGGGAGATTCTGAAAC
>Ga0105046_10004642_pt1 | contig 21833 bp, 11 predicted proteins | sample MAT03_FD_78385 | JGI IMG/M metagenome (GOLD analysis project Ga0105046, IMG submission 78385) | Freshwater microbial communities from Lake Fryxell liftoff mats and glacier meltwater in Antarctica - MAT-03 (megahit assembly) | ecosystem: Environmental > Aquatic > Freshwater > Ice > Liftoff...
GTTATCGTCGCCGTGGAAATGACGGGCACCTACCACAAACCGCCCATGCGGGCGTTCCGGGAAGCTGGCTTCGAAACGCGCCTCGTGCATCCGTTTGCATCCAGCTACTATCGACAGCCGGTACACGGCGATCAGAAGACCGACGAGAACGATCTCGACTCAATTTTCCGCGCCGCCGTCAATGGTTTCGGACTCATTGAGAAGCCCGTCGATGCCATCTATCAGCAGCTTCAGATTCTCGCTCGCCATCGACGAGATCTCGTGAAGAAACGCTCGAAGCTGCAATGTCAGATTCGACATCATCTGGAACTGGGGCTGCCAGGATTCGGAGCTCTGTTTGATAAAGATGACCTGTGGAGTCAGGTGACTCCTGTGCCTCTGCTGGAGGCGATCGCACAGCACGGCGGCACCGTCGATGTTGTCAAGCAGGCGGGACAGAAAGGCATCACTCAGTGGCTCAGTGATGCGAACGTTCGCTTCCACAAAAAGACGGTCGAACGCGTCACCGTGTGGGCGGCCAACGCTGCTGAGTCCGATGCGATGGCCGCGTTTCATACGCGAGTCTGGATGTCGCAACTGGCCGACTGGAAGCAGAAAATGCTGCAAATTCACGAGATTGAGAGTGATTCGGCCAGTGTGCTGGTGAAGACGCCGTACGTGCTGTTGCTGTCTCATCCGGGCATCAACGTCGTCAGTGCCGCAGAGCTTGCCGGCGAAATGGGGCCGATCGAAAACTATGCCACGGCGAAGTCTATCTGTGGTCGCGCGGGATTGTTTCCGTCGCGTTACCAGAGCGATGAAGTCGATCGCGGAGGCAAGCTGACGCGCTTTCGTAACGCGCGTCTTCGCGCTGCATGGATGATGGTCGCGGACAACATGGTAAAGTGTAATGCGTACTGGATGAAGAAGGCTGAGCGGTGGCGAGGTGAGGGTCACAAGCCGCAGGACATCCGTGCTCGCATTGCAAATCGAATGACTCGCGGAGTCTTCAAAATGGTGTCGGGGCGGCAGATCTATCAACATGCCAGTCGACTGGATCGCGGTTATGTGATGAAGGCAAGACGAAGTCGCCAGAAAGGTCCCCAGGAACTGGGCACTCTGCTGGTGGCCGTGCTGGCCAGACTTGGCATTGCTCCAAAAGATGAGGACACTTTGGAATCGACATCGCTCAGGGTTCTGAAGTTGTGAACGACACAAGGCTCAATAACGTCGCTGTCCACGTGGCCGTAGCAGTAAGCGCGTGACGAAAGTCCGCGTGAGATGCGTAAGGTTGTCTTCAAAAAGTATGGCGCTCTGTCGAGAGTTGAACGTCGAATACAGCAGCTCAGGGCCCTGAGCGTCTTTCGCGCTGGCTCAGTGCCAGTGCCGATTGCGCCTTCAGGCAGCCCTTCGTTCTGCTTCAAGCAGACAGCGTAACGCCGTCCAGGTTGGCGAGGACAACTCATCCATTCGTCAGAGATGAGCCACACGTCCTCACCGCTTCTTTTCCCCGATCCATTTTTTCCAAACCGATACTTCGGTCGCGCTATCGGTGCGCGTATTTGATAAATTCATGATTCACACATAGCAGCTTTTGTCCTCCCATCAGACTTTCATCGCGGCCCGGCTGCACGACGTCACATCCCGTGAGGCGGTTTAGTTCAGCGCTACATCTAGCGCGTAGCAGCTGATTTTATCAGCCGCAGAGCGCAAGCCCCGGTTTTCGACGGTTACCAGAAATCTGCCGCTCGCCGCAGACATTTTTTTGCCGTCGAATGCTTTTCGGACTCCGATTCGCCGCAGAGCAGCAGTAGCGTGAGGTCGCCTGCGATCAATTCATCATCAGAAGTCGATTGGAGTGGCACTATTGACTGGGTGTACCCGATTGGGGAGTCGCAGCCGGTGGCGGATCGGGTTCTCCTGGAAAATCATAGGCTTCGTAGCTGGAGAAAACATGCTCGCTCAGAAACGAGTCCGCTTGGTCATCCAGCATCGCCAGATAGGCAATGGCAATTCCACGGTAACGGGATTCACCGCATTCAGAGATTACAGCTTTCAAAAGTGACTGTGCCGATTTGAGGTTTGCTTCTTCCAGGCGAATCATGGCAAGTAGAAACAGAGTTTCAGCGCGCGTTGCCGGCAGCATTTCCATCCCGACACCCAACGAATCGAGATGCCGCATCGGCCATATCGGGAAGGGTGCATTTACCATAATGTTCGCGTCCGCTACCAAAGGCAATGACAGCAGAGCCTCGAGGTACGGTTCGCGCAAGGACATCACTTTTTCCAGATCCTTCAACTGACCTGACCAGGTGTCATAAGCCGACGTCAGATCACTGATCGCCAGTTGTGACAATGCGGTCGGAAAATGCCATTCCATACCGGCCATCATCTCAGGCTGCTGTCGTGCCGGTTCGGCCATCATGGCCAGTGCCTGATGAGCTTCTTCCAGTCGACCGGCTTCCAGCATCAACTGTCCACGTCTGACGACCCCCCGTGGATTTCGCGTCACGGATTCCGAATCGTCGTCCAGCAGTTTCAATGCCGCAACGCCAAACCCGGCGTTGTCGATCTCTGTCGCAAGTGCCACCATCTGGCTGACTCGATCTTCTTCCTCTTCGGGAGTTACTTGTTTCTCAAGGTATTCATCCATGCGCTTCTGGTTGTCGCGTATCATGTCACGGTAATCGCGTCGTAACCCTTGTTGTTCCGAAAGGTACGCCTGGATCTGTGGGTTATCAGAATCCAGGTATTGATCTTCCAGCAGCGGCAGCAGGTGATCGATTGCATCTCCTGCAAGGTCAATCCGATTCTGCTGACGATAGAGTTTTAACAGTTCGCTCCAGGCTACTTCATCATTCGGCTCCGACACCAGTGACTGTCGATAGGCCATGACCGCCTGGAAGTAACGCATCCGTTTGAGGCGATCTCCCAGAGATGAGCCTCCGATCATTTGTTCCAGCTCACCCAGACGGGTGTAGGCCAATCCCAACAATCGATACGCCTTCGCATTGCTGGAGGATTGATTCAGGGCAAGGTTCAACCGGCGAATGGTGAGATGCGAGCTGGCAATTGCTGACAGCGCTTGTTGCGCCGACTCCGGCTGCATGCCGGCCAGAGTGGAGTAATGCATGGCAAGGCGAAGATTTTCATCCACGGAAGGACGAATGCGGTACACATGCTTCTCATAAAAATTCGGCTTCCGAGCAAATTCCCGCAGCGTCGATGGGGCACTCTCGGGGACTCGAAACGCTTTCTTTATCCAGTCAGGGGTGCGACCGGCAAGTTCCACAGCCGGTATTGCCGGGTTAACACGTTCCAGGATGGCTGCGGATGCTTCAATACTGATTGGAATCCACTGCTGTGTCTGAGACAGGTTGAACATGGATCGATAGTCGGGCAGGCCTGGCGGTGCTAATCGTGTCATCGCATGGGTAATATGAAATTCCGTCAAAGCATCTTCAGACACTTTCATTTTCGCCTTCATCGTCTCTTCGTACTTCTTCAGTTCTGTCTTATCCTGTGTCTTGTCTTCAGGCGGTGGTGTCGGCTGGAAAAGTGTCGTCAACAGGATGGAATGCTTTGCAAAGACGGACCTGGCAAGCTCTGGCTTTTCATCCGCGTCACCGGGACGACCGAACGGCAGCATTCGACTGTCTACAAAACTTTTTCGTCCATTCCAGATCGGCAGATCGCCTTGCTCCAGGCGAGTGTGCAGAATGTTTGCCGCCGGATCCAGATCCTTAAGTTGTGCCGCAAAGGTATCCATCGTGGTACGTGTGTCGCTGTCAAACCCCCACCCCAGCGGTGCCGCGCCCGGCAGTCTGGATGCCACGATGCAGAACGCCAGGCAAGCCAGCGCCAACACAGTGGCGGCGCGCCCACCTCTTGAAAACAGTAGCTCCTTCGAATCCAATGTGTACTGCTGATTAAACGCGCGACGATACCAGTCCTGAGCTGAAATTCCGGCAACGACCGCTGCCACGATCGCCGCCACCGGAAGTTCGTGCGCTTTGAGCAGCGCCAGTCCGGTAACTCCGATCAGCGCAAACAGGAATCCCAGATCACGTCGCGTTCGCGCCAGCAACAACACGACAAATGCCATCAACAAGAGTGCCAGACCGGCAATTTGAGAATGATCGAACAGTCGCATCGCACTCGGGTTCAGGACAGAGTAATAATCGACGCGACCGTCGAAACTCAGAGCTGCAGACGGAATGTCCACGCGACGCTGCGCCTGCATGGCCGGATATTCGACAGAGTACACCGTGACCGGGCCCAGCAGTGAGTTGCCTGGAAACGGATTTACTAACAACGCGACGACACTCAAACCGGCAATCAACCATGGCGAAGGACTTTCCGATTCGATACGTGCTTCTGACTTTCTGGCCGCGATCCGATAGCTCACAAACACACCAACCACATACATCACGACCACAAACGCCCCGACCCACGCGCGTGAATCAAAGTTGCACCATACGGCGATCAGCAGCGGCAGCTTCCAGTGGAGCCCCGAAGCAATCCCGAGCCGATGCTGGTACAGCCATCGCATTGTCATCGTCATGCCGAGCATCGTTACAAGTTCGGGCAACGGTACAAAATCCGAAGAACACGCAACAATTGCAAACACCGTACAGATCGAATTCCACCACGTCGGTACACCGCGAATTGATATATGCGTCAGCAGGTATGCAACCAGTCCGGCAATCGCAACCTTGAGCAATGTGAGTGCTTTGTCACCGCCTGCTGACCAGCAGAGACTGATGACATGATCAAAGAGCCAGCTGACGTTCGGAGAAGGCTTGTCGGCCACCGTCAGAGAAAGAACGTCGGTGCGCGGTGGCAGCATCCCATGCGCTCGCATGTAGTCACCCGAGCGGATCAGGACGAGCGGTTTGGTGTCATTGATCTGTGTGAATCCCAGAAGGACTGCCAGAAAAATCGCCGCCCAACGGAGCATAAAGTCGCCGCGAACGGCTTCTTCTTCTACCATTTCCGGCGTCAATGGTTCCTCTTCGGGCAACTCGTCCGGCAGATCCCGTTCATCGGAAAACACACTGTTGGTTGAGACGGCTGCCCCGTCCGGGGAATCTTCTGTTTTGCGGGATTCGGAATCCTGGGTGGCGTCGCCGGACACTCGGAAGTCTCTCATTTTGGGTAATTCAGTCGCTGAAATCCGCGCGCGGCGGCACCTGAATTGAGGATACGCCGGTTGTCCTCGATTTGTTGGGCTAACTTGCCACCCTCCACACCGGGAGCACGCATTCCGCTCAAACGAATGTCCGGACCGGTTCGGCTGGATACGGCTGCTGAGGTGGTTTTTGGCGGTTATGAGAACAAATCGCAGGCGGAAAATGCAGCATACTCAAGAAAATCATTCTATGATCCCCACTGCGACGGGCTGGCTTGCATCGACAGGTTGAGGCCGTTTTCTCGCGGATTCCTGACGCTTCGTCTCGCTCGTACATAATCCAATCCACCATGAAATCCATCCCCGCCAATGTTCTTGAGCAGCTTCAGAACGCCTCGCAGACCCACCTGCTGCAATTCCGGGACGAACTTTCTGAAACAGAAGTCGCCTCTCTTTTGGATCAGATCAGTCGTACCGATCTGCAGATGCTCAACGAGACCTGGCGGTCATCCACGAACGGCGATTCACCGTCAGACGCAAAAGCCCGGATCGAATCAGCAAAGAATCCCGGTCAGGTCGTGCGTCAACCCCGCACTGCCGCAGATAATGATCGCTGGAAACTGGCAATGCAGCTTGGTGAACGCGAGTTGCAGGCTGGCAGTGTCGCGGTGATCACGGTTGCCGGAGGTCAGGGAAGTCGGCTGGGATTTGATCATCCAAAAGGCATGTTTCCCATCGGTCCAAAATCGAATCGCACGTTATTTCAAATCTTCGCCGAACAGATTCTTGCACGACGGAGACGGCATCAAGCCGCAATTCCGTGGCTCATTATGACCAGTGATGCGACTCATACAGAAACCGTTGAATTCCTGAAACAACACCAGTACTTCGAACTTGGCGAGGACACGTTACATCTGTTTCAACAAGGAAGCCTGCCCGCCCTTGATGCTGTCACCGGAAGCATTCTGATGACCAGCCGCAGCGAGCTGGCACTCTCGCCCGATGGACATGGCGGACTGGTGGCGGCGATGGCAAATGCCGGTTTGTTGAAACTGCTTGCTGAACAGAACATTCGGCATCTGTTTTATCATCAGGTGGATAACCCGACAGCGATCCTTTGCGATCCTGCTTTGATCGGATTTCACGCTCAGCAACGCTCGCAACTCACTACAAATGTGGTTCGTAAGGTCAGTCCGACCGAACGCATGGGAGTCCTTGTTGATATCAACGGTCGCACAGAGATCGTCGAATACAGCGAACTGACGCCCGAGCAGGCAGCTCGAAGCGATTCCAGTGGTGACTGGATCTTCTGGGCCGGCAACACTGCCATTCACGTGTTCGACCGAGAGTTTGTGGAACAATTGGCCGAAGATGGCGGCAAACTTTCACTTCACGTCGCTCGCAAGAACGTCGCTTTCATCGACGATACCGGCGCGTCGATCAAACCGGATGATCCCGCAAACCCGAACGCGATCAAACTGGAACGATTCATCTTTGACGCATTGCCGATTGCCGAACGAACGCTGATTGTCGAAGGCAACCGGATGCGGGAATTTAATCCGGTCAAGAATCGTGATGGAGCAGACTCCCCTGAAACCTCCCGCGCCGCATTATCGCGTATCGGACGCGAATGGCTGGCGGCGGCCGGCTGTGCCGTCGCTGCGGATCGTACCGTCGAAATCAGCCCGCTGCAGGCATTGGATGCAGATGAATTGGCGAAAAAGATTGCGTCCGGAATGATCACCGTTGCTGACCTTTGAGCTTTCGTAAGGCGAGCGGCAGATTTCTGGTTACCGCAGAATACCGCGGGCCAGCACCCTGCGGCGAATAAAATCAGCCGCCACGCGCTAGCGTCCGGCTGTTCGGCGTTGTAGTTCCTGAACTTCCGCTCGCCTTACTACAAGGAACAAAATGTCATCAAGCCACGCCGGCAAAGAATCTCGGAGTTCTTCAAGCGGTGATGATCCGGTTGCCGTACGACTTTATGCACGCAGCATTAATGCGGCACTGGACGTGGGAACGCTGGAGTCACATGGCATTAACGCCGAAATCAGCGGAGATACTGTCGGCGACACGCTCAACTGGTACAGGCTCGCCGTGCAGAAGGTGGAGCTCATCGTCCCGCGTCGCAAGGCCGCTGAAGCTCAACAGATTCTGGCCGAACGATCGGCGGAGCACTCCGGGAATCAACGCACCGACTGGATCTGTTCCAGCTGCGGCGAGATCAACGGCAGCGAATTTGATTCGTGCTGGTCGTGCGGCAAAACCTGGTCAGCCGAACATAACAGGGAATTCGTCGCCGAAACAATTGCACAGCCTTTGCCATTTTGAGAACTACTGAATTTTGCGTTCGCCGGATGTGTTTTCTGCGACGGCACTGCTGGAGCTTTTTCGCAGAGCTTCTGTAACTTCCTTCACGCGGCCCAGTCGATCGCGACTGAAACTGGACCATTCGTCAGGTTCTTCGTTCACGTGGCTGAGCGCATCACGGACGTCCTGAATTTGTTCGCTTTTGAGGCGTTCTTCCAGCAGCCGTGAGAATTCGACGACCAGTTTTCGGTATCGGGTTTCGTCGTACTGATGTGCGATCATAGCACCGGATACAAAGCAGATCAGCGCGGCTGCGAGGACAAAAAATGCAGCGCACCAATTGCGCATCCAGCGGATGTCGCGGGACTCACCAACAAGCCACCACCACAGAATCCAACTGGTCAAAAGGAGAAAAAAAACGGCGGAAAGTATCAACACGGCAGTATTCCAGGCTTTAAAAAAGGGATCAGGAACCAATAGCCAGATGGCCCATGGGGTGCTCCGCACTATCGGTTCCGGACCCTTTTTTCAAAGCGTCGGCAATTTTTGTCGTCCGGATGTTCAAATCCTGCTCGTAATGACATGATTCTCTCGTTCAACCGAACTGTCTCAGGCAAGGACGTTGCAATCCGTGTGTTCGCGCGGATCGGAAAATCTTTGATTCATCGAAACACTCCGATCAGGAATCCTCAATGACAAACATTTCCGGCAGCAAATGGGAACCGCAACCCGCGGGTGCCGCATGGATTGCAAAGCAACTGGACGGATTTCGCAGCCATCATCCGGACGTAGTGCCCTTTGAAGCGATGCTGCGAGAGCGAACCGGCACACGCATCATCGACTGGATCGATTATCTGCATCTGACCTCTGTCGATGGTATTGAAGCCGCCGGATTTGTGAAGGCGAGTGACGGCTGGTACGAACATCCCGGCGCGCTGCTTCCAGTTGTGAAGCAGGAATCGCGTGACCGGATGCTGCTGCGTGTAGATTCCGTGAGCGATTTTTACGTGGCGAATTGCCATCGATTTTCGATCAATGTCACGGGCGCACCATTCGACCTGCGCCGCGAGGCGTTCCTGCTCCACGCCAATTCGCCAGTCGAATTCGGTATGATCGAACGGAATGGCTGCAACATTCGCACAGATGTTCAACCTTTAACCGATCGTCAGAAAATCGAGTCGCAGAACATCCGCGAGTTACTCCGTCATCGGCAGCGAAATTTCGAGCATGTCGTGGCAGCGTATGATTCGGTTCAACAGGTTGTCGGGCAGGCAATCGACACTGTTGGTCGCGACGTCACGTGTCAACTGTTCTTCGAAGCCGAGCGTGCGTACTGGCAGGGTCGCAATCGTGCGGGTCAGGTTCAGTTCATGCGTCAGTCGTCGATCGGAGTCGGCTGGGGAAATCACGATCACCATACCTATCGCAGTAGTCGAGTCTGCTTCTCACGACTGATCACATTGCTGGAGATGCTGGGTTTTGAATGTCGCGAACGCTTCTATGCCGGCCTTGAAGCGGGCTGGGGAGCTCAAGTCATTGAACATCCAGCCTGCGGCGTGGTGATCTTCGCTGACGTGGATCTCAGTCCGGATGAAATCGCCGGCGACTTTTCGCATCACCCATTGGAACGCAGTACTGGCCTGGGCACAATCGGACTCTGGTGCGCCCTGCATGGAGAAGCCCTGTTCGAAGCAGGAATGCATCATTTGGAATGTCAGTTTGATTTCGATGGGGCTCGGCGGCAACTGGAAGATTTTGGCGTAAAAAGTATGAAACCGTTTACGGATTTTCCGTTTCTGCGTCAGTGCTTTACGGAGGGCGAGCGCTGGAAGGTGCGTCAGGATCGCGTCATTAACGCCGAACGCGAGGGCTGGATCACGCAAGAACAGGCAGCTCGGTTTGCAACCGAAGGTGCTGTCGGGTCGCATCTGGAGATTTTGGAACGGAATGACGGCTATCGTGGGTTCAATCAGACGGGCATCAATGAGATCATTCGAAAGACGGACCCAAGGAATCTGGTTGTCGATGGGCTTTAAAAAAGGGGTCAGGAATCAATAGCCGAATGGCCCAGGAGGGAACTCCGCGCTATTGGTTCCTGACCCCTTTTTCAGCAGTCGGGACACTCACGCAGGACACACATATGCATCCGGATCAGGTTGGCCCTTATCGCATCGAACGCAAGATCGGTGCGGGCGGCATGGGCAATGTTTATCTGGGAGTTCACAGCGTCACTGGAAAAGCAGCTGCAGTCAAAGTGCTGCCAGCATCAATGGCACGTGAAGAAGGGTTTGTTCAGCGGTTTCGCCGCGAAATCGAATCGCTCAGGAAGTTGTCGAATCGGCACATCATTGAGCTTTACGAAGACGGCACAACCGATGATGCCACGTTCTGGTATTCCATGGAATACATTGATGGTTCGACGCTGACGACTGAGATTACGGATCGCAAGCGCCTGCCATGGAAGGAAGTGATTGAGTTTGCACTGCAGATTTCCGCAGCACTCAAGGCTGCGCATGACGCCGGAATTGTGCATCGAGACATCAAGCCGTCCAATCTGCTGCTCACCAGGGATCGCGTGATTAAGTTGACCGACTTTGGTGTTGCAAGTCTCTTTGCCACGTCACGACTCACGCGCACCGGCGGCATCGTCGGAACCGCCGAATACATGTCGCCTGAACAGGCACGCGGACAACGCGCGGCAAAGCGCAGCGATTTGTATTCTCTGGGTGCTGTGATGTATGCGATGCTCACCGGGCGACCACCTTTTACCGGCCCGACAGCCAACGATATTCTGCAGAAACATCAATTCGCTCATTTTGATAAACCCAGCCGATATGCTCCCGAAATCCCGCGTCTGCTGGAAGATCTCGTTTGTCAGCTACTGGAGAAAGATCCGGCAAAACGACCGCATGATGCGCTGGTGCTGATGAAACGACTGGAACAAATCCGTGCTCGGCTGCAGTATCAGGAAGACAATGCTGAATCGCCTACGATGGAACGGCCTGGTCCTGGTGAAACGCGGCAAGCTGATTTTCACGAAGACCTGACGCCGTCCGGTCAACCTGGTCCCGCGACGATGGTTCGCAACGTCATGCGTGACGAAGCCACTGCCGCTCTGGTCAAGTCACCCGTCGCTCGGTTCTTTGACAACATCTTTGTGCTGCTCACGCTGTTTGCGTTGATCATCGTCGTAGGAATCTGGCTGGGGCGCCGACCAAAGATCGACCCTGCACAGAATCTGAATTCCGCGCGGGCGATTCTGAGTCAACCGGCCAGTCCGGCATGGATGCGCGCAAGGGATGAATACCTCCAGCCCCTGCTGACCGACAAACTGCTTCCGGAAGCGGAAGCAGAAATTCGTGCCCTGATCAACCAGGCGGACCAGTACGAATTCACGCGATCCCTGCGCGCTGATCGTGACAGCAGCGCGACGGCTGACTCAGAAATTCAGCGAATCATTCGAAAGACATTTGATCTGTACAATGAGGGCGATGCCGCGACCGCGCGCGAACAACTGAATTTGATTCTGGTGGTTGCAGAATCGGATGCCGGCAATGCCTACCTTGTTGAATTCCTGAATGCGACGCTTAAACAATGGGACGGTAAGACGTTATCCAACGGTCGCGATGAACTTTTCGCGATGGTGATTGGTCGCGTCAAATCAGCCGCAGGCGATCCAGAGGAACTGCAATCTGCCAAAGCGGCGCTGCAGGCTGCTGTGACCTTGTACGAAAACGATCCAGCCGTACAGAAGCAGGTGCAAGAAGCGAAACAACTGCTGAAATCTCTGCCCGCGACAGCGGAATAAGCGATTCGCACAACGTCGTAGCCTGGACATTCATGTCCGAGTCCCCGCCAAAAGGCATGGCTCATACAAAACATGCACGATTCACTGCGGTCTGCCCATGGGTAAGGCGGTATTGGACACGCGACGGACATGAATGTCCATCCTACATTCAGAACGCAGAACTCCATGAGGAAGCGTGGCAATCCGGTCGTGCATACACGGTGGCTGATCGTGTTGCTCACGTCTACAATCCCCAAATGATTCGATTCATTCTTCGCAGTATCCTGTTTTATCGACGTTCGCATCTGGTCGTGATGCTGGCGGTCGCGGTTTCGACGGCCGTCATTGGCGGGTCGCTGATTGTCGGTGATTCCGTCCGTGCCAGTTTGCGGCAGATGACGCTGAGTCGTCTTGGCGGAATCAGCCACATCCTGCATTCACCCCGATTTGTGCGTGAACAACTCGCGGACGAACTGTCGAAGTCGGATCTCCGTCTGTTGCAGACGTCGCACGTTGCTCCAGGATTGCTATTGCCGTGTAGTGTTGAAAAGACAACGGCCGATGGTCAGTTGCGGCGTGCGGCGGCGGTGTCGATTCTCGGTCTGCGTGCTGCGGACTGGACGCTGCTGGATGTGGGTGATGTGACAGCACCGAAAGATGCCGGGATTGTTCTGGGCTTTCGCACGGCGACAGAACTCAACGCTGTTGTGGGTGACAGTGTTTCTGTCTGGGTCGAGCTGCCATCATCGATTCCTCGCGACAGCCTGCTGGGCGAACGCGAAAATATCAGTTTGGAAATGGTGTTGACGGTCGACGGCGTGCTGCCGGAATCAGCCGGGGCTTCAAGATTTTCGCTTCAACCAGCTCAGCAACTTCCCTACAACGCCTTTGTGTCGCTGTCCACATTTCAGCAGCGACTGAATCTGGAAGCACGTAAAGCCTCGCCCCGCAACCCGTCCATACGCCCTGCACGTGTGAACACGATTCTGGTAGGCAGCGATCAGCGGCCTGCGGAAAGTGATGTTCGATCTGGCACTGCTCTTGCCACGCTGATGAAATCAGATGCCGACAATGCCGACAGTTTACAGATCGTGCTGCAGAAGACGTTGACGATGGCAGATCTGGGGCTCCGCGTGCGACCGATCGAAGCGGGCGGATTTCTGTCAGTAGAAAGTGACAGCATGATCCTGGAAGATGCAGGCTCGGATGCCGTGCTCAAGGCAGCTGAAAAGATGGGCATGAGCGCTGCGCCGACCCTGGTGTATCTGATGAACGAAATCAGCGCTGCGAATCGGACTGACGCCAACAGTCGCTATTCAATGTACTCAATCGTTGCGGGGCTGGACTTTCAACACACCACGCCGCTCGGGCCGTTTCGCCTGAGCGACGATCAACCGGTGCCGGAGCTCAACGATGACGAGATCATTCTTTCCGCACGGCTGGCGGACGATCTGCATGTCAAGGTCGGCGATACCGTCCAGACGCGCTGGCACGAAGTCGGCAGTCACGGTGATCTGCCGGAGACGCATCATGGATTTGTTGTGAAGGGAATCCTGAAACCCGATGATCCCGTATCGATCAATCGCGATCTGACTCCGTTTGTTGAAGGCGTGACGGATGTCGATTCCTTCAGTGACTGGAAACAGCCGTTTGAAATGGAAATGAACCGCATCACGCCACGCGACGATTCGTGGTGGGAAGATCATAAGGCGACACCGAAAGCGTTTGTGTCACTGGCGACGGCGGAGAAATTCTGGGCCAGCCGTTTCGGGCGTTATACGTCGATTCGAGTTGCGTCACCCGGAGTTGCCCTTGCAGCGGACCGATTGAAATTACTCAGCGACCGACTTGCTCTGGAAACGCGGCCGCTTGTTGACCCGGGAAAACTGGGTCTCGGATTTCGTCCGGTCCGCGCGGAAGGTTTGCAGGCTGCCGTCGGAGCAAACGATTTTACTCAGCTGTTTCTGGGATTCAGCTTCTTTCTGATTCTGTCGGCGATCCTCCTGGCTGCGTTGATGTTTCAATTGAGCGTCCAGCAGCGTGTGGCTCAGATCGGATTGATGGAAGCCGTTGGTTTTCCAGCCCGCCGTGCGCGACAGTTCTTCGTTGGTGAAGGTGTCGCGGTGGCGTTCTGCGGAAGCATTGTGGGCGCCATCGCGGCAGTGTACTTTGCAAAGCTGATGATCCTTGGATTGACGACGTGGTGGATCGGAGCGATTGGAACGCAGTTTCTGAAACTGGACCTGCAGCCCGTTCGACTGGCAACAGCCGCTGGAATTTCACTCATGCTGGCGGCGATTGTTATCTGGAATGCCGTGCGGAAAAGCTCTCAGCGTGGTCCGCGTGATCTGCTGGCAGGACTGACATCGGATGACTTGCCAACAAATCGCCGACCCATCTGGAACAGGGTGATGGGGCTGAGCCTGCTGCTGACGTTGATCGCCGCCATTGCTCTGCCGGCCGCGATTATCACGCATGTGTTGCCGGAGAAAGAAGCGTTCGGTGGCATGTCATGGAAGATTGTCGGTTTCTTTCTCGCGGGCTTTTCCTGGCTGGCGGTCGGCCTGTTGCTGTTGCGGCGAAGTCTGCAACGGCGCTCCGGCGACGCAGTGGAAGGATCACAGATTTCCAGTCTGACCGGATTGTCGCTGGCAAATGCAGCTCGAAATCCTCAGCGGAGTCTGCTCACAACGGCCTTGATCGCATTCGCCACTTTCGTCATCGTTGCTGTCGGTGCGGGTCGCAGAAATCCGGCATCGGAGACGCCTGATCTGAACTCGGGCAATGGTGGGTTTTCGCTGGTTGCCGAATCCTCGTCGCCCGTTCTGTTCGACATGAATACGACCGAAGGGCGAGCACGATTGAATCTGAATACGTCGCCACTGACGACACTGCCGGACAACACCGGAGTTTTCAGTTTTCGAATGCAACCTGGTCAGGATGCGAGTTGCCTCAACCTGTTTCAGGCAACATTGCCGACTCTGCTCGGGGCTACCGACAAATTCATTGCACGCGGTGGATTTCGATTCGCCGCCACGCCTGGTGACAATCCGTGGAGTACACTGGACAAGCCATTGCCTGACACGACATCCCGGATCAATGCAGCATCGCTGCCGACAATTCCAGTGATCGGCGACATGAACACGCTGCAGTTCAGCCTGAAAAAGGGCATGGGCGGAATCATCTTCGCTCCGGATGATCAGAATCCGAAGTTTGCCCTGCAGATTGTCGGTATGCTGGACGGAAGTGTCTTCCAGGGCGTGCTGGTGATGTCTGACACCAATCTCAAACGCATCGCCCCGGATGTTTCCGGGTCTCGCTACTTTCTTGTCGAAACGCCCAATGCCGGAACGTCCGTGGATCAGGCAGCAGCCGCCCTTGAAACTGCGTTACAGCCGTATGGCATGGACACTGAACGCGTCAGCCGTCGGCTTGCGGATTTTCTTTCTGTGCAGAATACTTATCTATCCACATTTCAGTTGCTGGGCGGGCTCGGGCTACTCGTGGGAACGTTTGGCCTGGCCGCTGTGATGATGCGAAACGTGATTGAACGTCGCGCTGAAATCGCATTGCTGAGATCACTGGGTTTCCGCTGGTTCCGCATCGTCTGGCTTGTGCTGGCTGAGAACACGCTGCTGCTCTTCTGGGGCATACTCACCGGTTCCGCCGCCGCCCTCATCGCCATGCTCCCGCATCTGCTCAGCACCGGAGCCGACATCCCGTGGATCGAACTTGCAGTCACGCTCGGGGCGGTCGTCATCATCGGTACTCTGGCCGCCGTCTTCCCGATCTGCACCTCCCTCCGCATCTCCATCCGCGAAGTGCTCACGTCTGAATAGTAAGGCGAGCGGCAGATCTCCGGATACCGTCGAAAACCCGGGGGCTAGCGCCCTGCGGCTGATAAAATCAGCCGCCACGCGCTGGCGTCCGGTTGTTCGGCTGGGTAGTTCCTGATCTTCTGCTCGCCTAAATCCGTAATTCGACTATCCCGGATTTACGACCAGAATCGACGAGTCATGTCTTCGTCATCTCCGTTCGTCGATGATGCTCAAGGACAGTTCCGGCCATGGCGTTGCTGACCTCTTCCTCATCACCCACCACCACATCGGCACCGGCTTTGAGGAACTCCTCCATGTAAAGCTGATGGCGTGAACGAACGATCTTTGTGGCCTGTGGAGCGATGCTGCGAATCAGATTCAGGATCGCCAGCGCATCTCCTCGCGAAGGCAGGGTAATCGCGACAACTCGAACATGCTCCAGATGCAGGTGTTCCAGAACTTCCGCGCTGGATGCGTCACCGATGACGGCGCGGAACCCGAATGCTTGCGCATTGGCGATGCCACCTGGGCTCAGATCCACCACCAGCACCCGATCACGGATCTCCTGAAGACCTCGCACAGCTCCCCGTCCTGCCGGGCCAAAGCCAATTACAAGAACTTGACACGGCAGATAACCATCCGAATGCTGTGATTCCCGAGACGGCACAGAACCACGTCGCCGATTCAGCCATGATGCCACTTTCGGAGCGACGCTGATCAGCCACGGCGTCAGCATCAGAGTCACAATCGAGGCCGACACGATTGCCGAATATTGAGTATCCGAAAGAATCTTCCCCGTGCGTGCTTCGCTGCCCAGCACGAATGCAAACTCGCCCACCTGACACAAACACAAGCCCGTCGACAATGATACCCCCGAGGCCTGACGAAATAATCGGAACAGGCCCCAGATAATCGTCGCTTTACCAACAAGAATCACAGCCGCCAGAGAAAGAACCGTCGGCAGGTTTTTGAACATCCACACTGGATCAGCAATCATCCCGACGGATCCGAAGAACAGCGTCAGCAGCACGATTCTGAGTGACGATACGTCTGCCCGAATCTGCACGGCAAACTTTGAGTTCCCCAGAAACATCCCCGCCACAAACGCCCCGAGAGCAGGCGACAGATTTGCCGCATGCGCTGCCCAGGTCGCACCGAGCCCCACAATGATGCTCAGTAAAACTGTCAGTTCTCTGTTTCGCCCGAAAGATGCCGACTGCAACGCGCGAACGGCCACGTAGTTCATCAGGAAATACAATCCGCAGATGACTACGAACGCCGCCATCAGAATTCCTGCGATGCGTGTAGCAACCGCAGCGGGTTCGCCGCCTTCGGACAGCAGAGGAATCAGAATTGCCAGCGGTACCACTGCCATGTCCTGCACCAGCAGCACAGCCAGCGAATTCCTGCCGGAGTGGGAATCCATCTCACCCCGATCTACAAGCACTCTCAAAACGGCTGCAGTGCTGCTCAGGCAGATCATCGCACCGACAGCGATGGATGTTGCGGTCGTCATGCCAAACAATCGGCAGCAGATGGCTGCAACCAACAGTGTGATGGCCACCTGAGCCACGCCGCACAGGAGCGTACTCTTACCGAGACCCATCACTCGTTTCCAGGAGAATTCCAGACCAAGGCTGAACAGCAGCAGTGCGACGCCGAGTTCCGCAATCGATTCAATCTGCTGTTCGGCTTTGACGATCGCCATGCTGCCAGGACCGCCCATGACCATCCCGGCGAGCAGATAACCCACAAGGGGACTCTGCTTGAGATAAGCCATCAGACTCCCGGCCAGCAGGCATGCCAGCAAAAGAAGGATGATCTGCAGCAGCATACTCCACGAATCCATGACACGTTCCTTCTCTTTCCATGATTCGACTTTCTCGACATGATAGGCGTGAAAATGCAGATGGTGATCGTTTGGTTGTGCAGATTCCACCAAACGACAATGCAGTGGGCGGAATTGATGCTGATCGCCCCTTGCTGCCAAATGTCCGGGAGTGATATCGGATGGCGTGGACACCGACCGGTCTGGAATCACCACTGCTCGAATGGGACCGCTCGTGGTCTTCCCGCAGCAAACTTCGCGTGAGGAAACAGCGATGCTGCTCGAACCCTCTGGGCCATTTGGCAATGGTTCCCTGGCCCAATTCTTAAACCTCGTTTAACCGCGTGCCCAGCGGGCCGCGTCCCGCTGAATAGATCCCCACGCGCGGGGCAATGCCCACGCGGTTAAACGAATGTGCCGTCCTCAGGCATGCGCGGCATAGCGCTGTGCCGCACATGGGGAAAATGCTTAAGTCCACGCCATTGAAGGAAGGGCTACCGGGTTCCGATTCTCTGCTGATTGTGTATCGGATTTTGACGACGCACGTGCGTCAAACGAAAAGACAAAAAGGGGCAGAAAGACAAATGTTTCTCCCCTCGATCGTATTCATCAAGTTGTCACCCCGCACCGTTCCTGCCGGACTCCATCGACGATCTCACGCTGGAGAATTTGGTCTCAAGTGACAGCAAGGCTCGAAAGGTAATCAGGAGTGCAGTGGCTGTCATAGAGCCTCCCGGCAGGGCTACAAGCAGTGCATACGGGAATCCATCTCTGTTTTGGGGACATACAGCCGAGAGCGAGCATTATCGGACCGAAAGATGCGCACGCGGGAAAAATCGCTTTGAAGAATGGTGACTTAGTACGTACTCGATTCTTGTTGGAAGTTTCGTAGTCCAATTGTCATTGCGTCGCTGGACGGCCAAACGCCCAGCGTTCAATCTTTCTCCGAACGATACCGCGCAGCGGGCTGCGGCGAACGACTTGCATTTTAAAAACCGCGCGGCCCGCAGCTCCGTGTGCAACGACTTGTTCAAGTAAGCCGCTGTCGCGGCGGTGGTTGATGCGAACGATTTGTAGTGTGAGTTTTAACGTCTGGCAATGGTGTCTGGTCATTCTGTCTGTCGGGCGGAGCGTTCAATGCCAGACGCTCCCGAACGATTTCTGGACAGGGAGATTTGACGATGATGTCCTGATCGTTGGGAGTCGAGCGGTCCAAAGGGCGCAGGATGCCTGGATTTCATCGTTGAGCTCCAACACAGGTTGCAGACTCCTGCATGCCGCAGTATCGTCTGCGAATTGGCATTGTCTGGCATTGTCAGGTCAGCCGGGCGAAGCCGGTGTGGCGCACCGGAACGCCGATGGACTGAAGGCGTGGCAGTACGTCGTCGAGGCGAATCGCTTCAGCGAGTTCGACGAAGACCGGTTCGACGGCCGCGAGGTATTGCGTAATATGGTGTTCTTTGTGCGCAAAACTGGGGTAGAAGCCGCTGCCGGTCAGGTAGCCTCGGTCAAGCATCCGCACAGTCAGCAGTGTTCCGAGTGCCGCCGCTTGTGCGTGATCGAAACTCAGATGGAGCAGGGCCGGGTGACCAGAGACTTTGACAGGTGCTCCAATTCACTGGCCCAAACCCTTCCATCCATCGCGCATCAGGCCGCCGATGCGACTGGTGTGAACGGCGATGCCGACGTCTCGCAGTTTCCGAATCGTGGCCAACGCGGCGGCGGGGCCGACGCCTTCGGTCCAATAGGTGCTGGAAATGAACGAGTTTTGTGCAGCGTCCATGACGCGACGACGACCAATAATCGCGGCCATCGGGTGACCATTGCCGATTGCTTTGGCAAACACGGCAACGTCCGGCATCACACCGTACTTTAAATGCGCTCCGCCGAGATGCATCCGCCAGCCGGACGAAATCTCATCGAAGACCAGTATTGCACCGCAACGGTCACAAAGTTCGCGGACGCCTTCGAGAAAGCCTGGATCAGGATCAGTCGAACGCGTTGGTTCCATCACCACCGCCGCAAGTACGCAGCCGTGGCGTGCCACGATCTGCTCCAATTCCTGCAAGCGGTTGTACGTAAAGGGCAATGCGGTTCCGGCAAGGCCGCGCGGTACGCCTGCCAGTGCAAGGCCCGGCAGCAGGTGACCTTGAAGACTGTCGGCTGCACCTGCGGCATTCACGTTTGCCGCCAGACACCAGTCGGACCAGCCGTGATAGCCACAGAACGCAATCTTATCGCGACCGGTTGCCGCACGAGCGATGCGGACCGCGATGGCCATGGACTCACCGCCGGAGCGCGCATAGCGAACCTGCTCGGCCCACGGATGAAATTCGATCAGCTGCTCGGCCAACTCGACTTCCTCAGCGGCGTTCAGCGTCGATATCGAGCCGCGTGCGATACGTCGCTGAACCGCTGCCGTGACATCAGGATCGGCGTATCCCAGCAGGCACGAACCGATGCCGGACGTGGTCATATCGATGAAGCGCCGGCCATCAAGATCCGTCACTTCACAACCATGCGCCCCACGGGCGTAGGCTGGCCAGAGTCCGGGTGCGAACATCTCCGGCCGCTTGCTGAGCAGTTGCGTTCCGCCAGGAATCAGTTGCTTCGCTCGGGCATACATCGCCTGGGTCTGCTGACCGACGTGTGAGACGACCGCCGGATCGTCATCACCGAACTGAATATGAAACGCAGAGACGGCGTTTCTCCAGAAAAAGTTCTGAATGTCGTCGGCGGACCATTGGGCAATTTCTGCCGCGTGCTTCATGGACAGCAATTGCTCATAGATCGCCAGGATGGGACGACCATCGCAATGAGGGAATTGCAGATTCAGGCGGCCGACGTCCACGCATTGCCAGGCCCGTCCCAGCGCGGCGTACTGACCGTGAAAGTACATCGCGTCAATGCCGTCAGATCCGTAGAGAATGCGCCGCCGATCCTCACGCGAAAACAACGTAATCAACGGTCGCACGTCAGTCACTGCCGAGACGTCGTACCAGATATTCGGCATGTCGCGGAGTTGGTCGATCGCTTTTCGAATCGGCCAGTACGTAAAGCTGCGAGCACAATGAGCCGGAATCCACTTGATGTTCGGGTACCGGCAAGCTGAGGCATGCCGCTCGCCAATTCGCTCACTCTTGACCGCGCGGAGTTTAGCACTACGCACCCATTGGTAAGTTTTGGGGCATAACAATCGATTGCGCAAACAGTATCCGGAGACTGACGTCTCGCGGCTCGCCGAGTTCCAGGCGAGCGGGGGACGTTAGTCCTCTGATTGTGACTCCTGCGATTATGCCATTTAACTTGTGCATGGGTGCTTAAAGGCAGCGAAGTGCGGCCTTCGACGGCATCGAGAAATCGATTGGCCTGCGTCACGAACATGGCGTCGCGAGGCTGAGGTTCGTGCGGTTCGTCATGCCAGAGGTCATCAGGGTGCATCATCCACCGCCACCGTTGGGCATGCGTTTCCCAGCGGACAGTGCCACGTTCACAGATCACGGTCATCGTGACTTCGTTCGGTGCCTGATGCTGGTTCAGACTGTAACTGCCGAGCACATCGCCGTGACGCGTAAGCACATGGACGGTGTCCTCAACAGTCACGCCCGCCAGCACCCGGTGAGCGGCATCCGCGACGAGTCGTTCGATCGGGCCGACCAGCCATTCACCCACATTCAGAATATGCGTCAGTGCGTCCTGAATCGCTCCACCACCCGTAGCGCGGTCCACGTAATAGGTCTCGCGATACGCCGGGCGGTACGTGGGAAAATGCTGACCACAGACGGCCACAATCTCGACAGGCTTTCCGAACCGACCGCTCAACACCGCTTCTCGCATCGCCGCCAGTGCCGGATTACATCGCAGGACATACGCCACTCCCACCACGAGACCACGCTGGTTGACCACTTCTGTCAACAAGTCAACTCCGTCAGTGTTCCTGCTGAGCGGCTTTTCTATCAGCAGATGGATGCGGACTTTAGCCAGGCGTGTGGCAATCTCCAGATGTCGATTCGCGGGCGTTGCGATGACTGCCGCTGTGACTCGCCGGGCTGGCTGATGAATTGCATCGGCATGATCCGCAATCGCAGTCTCAAGGTCGGCGAAACCGCGAACTCCGTAGCGATTGGAGATCGTGGCTCGGAGTGCGTCGTTGATCTCAACGAATGAGACCTCGGCACGCGCAGTCGCCTGGAAGCAGCGCAGGTGTCGCTCGCCGATGGAACCAACTCCGACAATCAGGACGCGGTGCGGATCTCTATTTCCGGGCGACTTTCCGAGGCAAACCGTATGGCGTACAGGTCTGTGTGATAACCGTCGGCGACATGCAGTGCAGCGACTTCTCCATCACTGATGGCTTGTCGACCGGGAACGAATCGGGCCGCAATGGCGACGTAGAGGCGCGGCGCGCCGAAGTACGAACGCGTCTGGCTCGTGTACAGCACCGTCCCCTCATCCCAGGGTTCGTGCAATTGCAGCCGTGCGTGATCCAGTTTCTCGATCAGATATTGGTCGAGAAACAGTTCACGACGCGAACCGATCTCAAGCGGTGATTGCTGAGCCAGGACCGTCGAGCCACGGACAAGCACGAACCAGCCCAGAACCCAGAACCGTCGCAGCGCCCGCACGACCCTTGTTCTCCTGGCTTTGACTCGACCCTGTCGCATTCGCTGGTTCCTTGATAAGCACCCATACACAAGTTATCGAGCACAATTCGTTTAACGGCGAGCCGTTTAAAAAGTAGCAGGCACACTCCGTGTGCCGTCCGCCAAGCTGCGAAAACACTGTTCTTATTGCGACTGCGGCACATGGAATGTGCCTGCTACTATGAATAATTAACAACGGCCCGCTGCAAGGCTGAGCTCACGAATCCACGCCTACGACAGCTTTGACAGGACTTTCTGGAAGGAAAGGCATTCGATGCAGAAAAATGTGCGGCAGAAAAATAACTTCATGTCTTTTTGCCGCACATTTTTTTGCTGA
>Ga0105046_10004643_pt1 | contig 21828 bp, 23 predicted proteins | sample MAT03_FD_78385 | JGI IMG/M metagenome (GOLD analysis project Ga0105046, IMG submission 78385) | Freshwater microbial communities from Lake Fryxell liftoff mats and glacier meltwater in Antarctica - MAT-03 (megahit assembly) | ecosystem: Environmental > Aquatic > Freshwater > Ice > Liftoff...
GATGGGTTTCGGCAAGTCCAAGGCCAAGCTCCTGACCGAGGCGCACGGGAAGGTGACGTTCCAGGACGTCGCCGGTGTCGACGAGGCCAAGGAAGACCTTGAGGAGATCGTCGAATTCCTGCGCGACCCGCAGAAGTTCCAGCGGCTTGGCGGCAAAATCCCGCGCGGCGTGCTTCTGGTCGGCCCTCCCGGCACCGGCAAGACGCTGATCGCACGCGCGGTGGCGGGCGAAGCCAATGTTCCCTTCTTCACCATCTCCGGCTCGGACTTCGTCGAGATGTTCGTCGGCGTCGGCGCTTCTCGCGTCCGCGACATGTTCGAGCAGGCCAAGAAGAACGCGCCCTGCATCATCTTCATCGACGAGATCGACGCCGTCGGCCGCCATCGCGGCGCGGGCCTGGGCGGCGGCAACGACGAGCGCGAGCAGACGCTGAACCAGTTGCTGGTCGAGATGGACGGCTTCGAGGCAAACGAAGGCGTCATCCTGATCGCCGCGACCAACCGTCCCGACGTGCTTGACCCCGCTTTGCTGCGACCGGGCCGCTTCGACCGCCAGGTCGTGGTTCCCAACCCCGACGTCGCCGGCCGCGAGAAGATCCTGAAGGTGCACGTGCGCAACGTGCCGCTGGCGCCGAACGTCGACCTAAAGGTGCTGGCGCGCGGCACACCCGGTTTCTCCGGCGCCGACCTGATGAACCTCGTCAACGAGTCGGCGCTGATGGCCGCGCGGCGCAACAAGCGCCTCGTGACCATGCAGGAATTCGAGGACGCCAAGGACAAGGTGATGATGGGCGCCGAGCGCCGCTCTACCGCCATGACCCAGGCCGAGAAGGAACTGACCGCCTACCACGAGGCCGGCCACGCCATCCTCGCGCTGAACGTGCCGGCAGCCGATCCGCTGCACAAGGCGACGATCATTCCGCGCGGCCGCGCGCTCGGCATGGTCATGCAGCTCCCCGAGGGCGATCGCTACTCGATGAGCTACAAATACATGATCTCGCGCCTTGCCATCATGATGGGCGGACGCGTCGCAGAGGAAATCAAGTTCGGCAAGGAAAACATCACGTCCGGCGCGTCTTCCGACATCGACCAGGCGACCAAGCTGGCGCGCGCCATGGTGACGCGCTGGGGCTTCTCCGACAAGCTAGGCCACGTCGCCTATGGCGATAACCAGGAAGAGGTGTTCCTCGGCCATTCGGTGGCGCGCACCCAGAATGTGTCGGAAGAGACCGCGCAACTGATCGACGCGGAGGTGCGTCGTCTCATTGACGAAGCCTACACGAGCGCAACGTCGATCGTGACGAAGAAGAAGAAGGACTGGATCGCGCTTGCCGAAGGCCTGCTCGAATACGAGACGCTGTCGGGCGAGGAGATCAAGCAGTTGCTGGCCGGAAAGAAGCCATCGCGCGATATGGGCGACGACACCCCGACGAGCCGTGGCTCGGCGGTTCCCAAAGCCGGCGCGGGCAAGCGCAAGAAGAGCGGCGGCGAGGAGCCCGAAGGCGGCATGGAGCCGCAACCGCAGGGCTGAACCCAACCGACTTATTGCTACGGTAGCGCCGCGGCAGTGCCGCGGCGTTTTGTTTTTCGCCGTCGCTTCGTGGCCCCGGCTGCGGTCCCGGTTCCGGGCCGTCAGGTCAGCGAGTGCAGGGACCAAGCGCTTCCGGCGGCGGTGGCGGTGCGCGGGCTATTGTGCAACCGCCTGCCTAAGCCTTTGGACCGACAAGGATTTCGAAGGGTTCGTAACATAAACTCACCAAATGTGATGCGTGGCGCCTAGCGTTCTATGGCAATGGTCCGCGCCAAGGCGCACACACGCGCCGAATTCGGGGACTGGAAGATGGCCGGCAAATATTTCGGGACGGACGGCATCCGTGGAAAAGCCAACACATTTCCGATGACGGCGGAAGTGGCGATGAAGGTCGGCATGGCCGCCGGACTTTCGTTCCAGCGCGGCAGCCACCGCCACCGCGTCGTGCTCGGCAAGGACACCCGGCTTTCCGGCTACATGATCGAGAACGCGATGGTCGCCGGCCTGACCGCCGCCGGCATGGACGTGTTCCTGCTCGGGCCTATCCCGACGCCGGCCGTCGCCATGCTTGCGCGCTCGCTGCGCGCCGACATGGGCGTCATGATCTCGGCTTCGCACATCCCCTATTACGACAACGGCATCAAGCTGTTCGGACCCGACGGATACAAGCTTTCCGACGAGATCGAGCAGAACATCGAGGCGATGATCGAAACCGGCTTCGAAATGGCGCTGGCCGATTCGGAGGGACTGGGGCGCGCAAAACGCATCGACGGCGTGCATGACCGCTACATCGAATTCGCCAAGCGCACGCTGCCGAAGTCGATGTCGCTGGCGGGCCTCAGGGTCGTCGTCGATTGCGCCAACGGCGCGGCCTACAAGGTGGCGCCTGAAGCGCTGTGGGAACTCGGCGCCGAAGTGTTCCCGATCAATGTCGAGCCGAACGGTTTCAACATCAACCAGGAATGCGGTTCGACGCATCCGGCCGGCCTGGCCAAGAAAGTGCACGAGGTGCGCGCCGACATCGGCATCGCGCTCGACGGCGACGCCGACCGCGTGGTGATCGTGGACGAGAACGGCAACGTCATCGACGGCGACCAGATCATGGCGCTGGTTGCGGAATCCTGGCAACAGTCGGGGCGGCTCGCCGGCGGCGGCGTGGTCGCCACGGTGATGTCGAATCTCGGGCTGGAGCGCTTCCTGTCGGGCATCGGGCTTGAACTGCACCGCACCAAGGTCGGCGACCGCTATGTGGTCGAGCACATGCGCACGCACGGGCTGAATGTCGGCGGCGAGCAGTCCGGCCATATCGTGCTGTCGGACTTTTCGACGACCGGCGACGGGCTGGTTTCGGCGCTGCAGGTGCTGGCCTGCGTCAAGCGGCAGAACAAGCCGGTCAGCGAGGTGGCGAACAAGTTCGAGCCGGTGCCGCAGTTGCTGAAGAATGTGCGCTTCTCCGGTGGCCGGCCGCTCGAGGAGGCTCCCGTCAAGGCGGCTATCGAACAGGCCAAGAACCGCCTGGGCACATCGGGGCGGCTGGTCATTCGCCCGTCGGGCACCGAGCCGCTGATCCGCGTGATGGCCGAGGGCGACGACCCGGCTCTCGTCAGACAGGTTGTCGACGACATCGTCGGCGTGATCGCCGATACGCGCAACGCCGCCTGATCTGAGTTCTTTGCAGCGCGCGCTTGCCACACCTACATCAGGGGCCAACCCAAACACGATTCCGGAGGCGCCGCATGGACGCGAAGACCTATCCAGTCAGCCACACCGACGCCGAATGGCGCGCGAAGCTGACGCCAGAGCAATATGCGGTGATGCGCAACCACGGTACCGAGCGGCCCGGAAGCTGCGCGCTGCTGCATGAGAAACGCGCCGGCAGCTTCACCTGCGCGGGTTGCGACCAGCCGTTGTTCGAATCCAAGCTCAAGTTCGAGAGCGGCACGGGCTGGCCGAGCTTCAACGACCCGGTGCAGGGTTCGGTCGAGACGACAGTCGACCGCACCTACGGCATGGTGCGGACCGAGTGCCATTGCTCGCGCTGCGGCAGCCATCTTGGCCACGTTTTCGAGGATGGCCCGCCGCCGACCTATCTGCGCTACTGCATCAACGGCGTCGCGCTGAACTTCCAGCCGGCTTGAGCCTGGAGACCCTGCGATGACCGACTTCTCCATGTTCAGCCTCGCCGGGCGTCGCATCATGGTGACCGGCGCGAATACAGGCATTGGGCAGGGCATCGCGGTCGCTGTCGCGAAGGCGGGCGGCGAAGTCGTAGGCGTCGGCCGGTCCTCGATAGACGAAACGGCGGCACTGGTGAGCGCTGCCGGCGGCGGATTCACGCCCGTCATGTGTGACCTTGCGGATCACGCCGCCGCGGCCTCGATGCTAGAGCGTGTCTGGGACAGTTCGGGACCGCTGGACGGGCTGGTCAACAATGCCGGCATCATACGTCGCGGCGACGCGGTCGACCTCTCCGAAGCCGACTGGGACGACGTCATGGACGTCAATCTGAAGTCGATGTTCTTTCTCTGCCAGGCCTTTGGAAGGAAGACGATCGCAGCCAGGCGCGAAGGCCGCATCGTCAACATCGGCTCCGTCCTGTCATTCCAGGGCGGCGTACGGGTAGCGTCCTATACGACCGCGAAGCATGGCGTCGTCGGCATCACGCGGGTGCTGGCCAACGAATGGGCGGCGAAGGGCATCAATGTGAACGCCATCGCGCCGGGCTACGTGGTGAGCAACAATACGGAGGCGCTGCGCGGCGATCCCGATCGCAGCGCGGCGATTCTCGGCCGCATTCCCGCCGGGCGCTGGGGCAAGCCGGAAGACATGGGAGGCGCCGCGGTCTTCCTGCTCGCGCCCGCATCCGCCTACATGCACGGGGCGGTCGTGACGGTCGATGGCGGCTGGCTGGCCCGGTAGGATGTTCGACGTGACCGACAGTGCGCTGTTCTCCCAGCCCGACGCAAGGCCCTGGACACCGACGCCGGACGGCAACCGCCGCCGCGTCGTCCTTCATACCGACGAACTGATGATGGTCGAGTTCGCCTTCGAAAAGGGCGGCGTCGGAGCGACGCATTCGCACCCGCATGTCCAGTCGAGCTACGTTGCCGAGGGCCGCTTCGAAGTCACGATCGACGGGATCAGCGAGATCGTCGAGACCGGCGGGGCGTTCATCGTGCCGTCGGGCCTGATGCACGGGGTGCGGGCGCTGGAGGCCGCCCGCCTGGTCGATACGTTCACGCCGCATCGCGCGGATTTTCTCTGATATGACGGGCATTCGCAAAAGAAAAAAGCGGGCGTCGCCGCCCGCTCTTTTGTAGTTCCGATGTCGCGACTTTGATCAGGAAGCAGCTTCTTCCGCGGGAGCGGTGGCTGCAGCGATAGCCGCTGCGGCGTCCGCCTGCGCCTTCTGCAGGGCTGCGACGCGTTCCTGCGCCTTCTTGCCCGGCAATGCCTTGGTCGGGTTGGAGCGTGCCTCGCGCTTGGTGATGCCGGCCTCGTCGAGGAAGCGGGCGACGCGGTCGGTCGGCAGCGCGCCGTGGCCGAGCCAGTGCCTGACGCGATCAGCATCGACCTTAACGCGCTCGCCGTCCTTGGGCAGCAGCGGGTTCCACGAGCCTATCTGCTCGATAAACCGGCCATCGCGCGGCGAACGCACGTCGGCGACGACGACGTGATAGTAGGGACGCTTCTTGGAGCCCGCTCGGGCCAGACGAATTTTCAACGACATTACTTGCTCCTTGGAATTTCCGTCGATTGGTTGAACTAGGTGGGATTCTTCATCTCGCCGTTTTGGGCGGCGATCTGTTCATGGTGGCGGATCACTTCCCTGACGACGAAGTTGAGGAACTTCTCCGCGAAGTCGGGGTCGAGCTGCGACTCGTCGGCGAGCCTGCGCAGCCGTGCGATCTGCTGCGCCTCGCGTGCCGGATCTGCCGGCGGCAGCCCCTGCTCTGCCTTCAGGACGCCGACCGCCTTGGTGCAGCGGAAACGCTCGGCAAGCATGTGGATCAGAGCGGCATCGATGTTGTCTATCGAGGCGCGGTAGCCTGCGAGGATTTCGCGCGCGCTTGCCGGATCTGCGGTCTCGCTCATCTCCCCCTCACTTCTTCTTTCCGAGGCCGGGCAGGCCACCACCCAGACCCGGCAGGCGCGGCGCGCCGCCGAGGCCGGGCAGACCGCCACCCATTCCCGGCAGGCCACCTGGAAGACCCCTTGGCATACCGCCACCCAGGCCCGCCGCCTCGGCCTGCTTCTGCAGTGCCTCGAGCTGTTTCGGGTCCATCTTGGAGAGGTCCGGCATGCCTCCCATTCCTCCGGCCAAACCGCCGAGGCCCATCTTGTTGGCCAGACCGCCCATCATGCCGCGCATGAGGCCGCCGCCTTTGCCCTTGCCGCCCATCGCCTTCATCATGTCCGCCATCTGGCGGTGCATCTTCAGAAGCTTGTTGATCTCGGCAGCGTCGGTGCCCGAGCCCTTGGCGATGCGCTGCTTGCGCGAGTGCTTGAGCAGGTCGGGGTTTGCGCGCTCGTCCTTGGTCATCGACGAGATGATGGCGACCTGGCGCTTGAACATGCGATCGTCGAGGCCGGCCGTGGCGAGCTTGTCCTTCATGCCGCTCATGCCGGGCATCATGCCCATGATGCCGCCCATGCCGCCGAGCTTTGACATCTGCTCGATCTGGCCGGCGAGATCGTTTAGGTCGAACTTGCCGGACTGCATCTTTTTCGCCATCGCCGCGGCCTTTTCCGCGTCGATGTTTTCGGCCGCCTTCTCGACCAGCGAGACGATGTCGCCCATGCCGAGGATGCGGTCGGCGATGCGGCGAGGATGAAACTCTTCCAGCGCATCCATCTTCTCGCCGGTGCCGATCAGCTTGATCGGCTTGCCGGTGACGGCGCGCATCGAGAGTGCCGCGCCGCCGCGGCCGTCGCCGTCCATGCGGGTAAGCACGAGCCCGGTGATGCCGACGCGCTCGTCGAAATTGCGCGCGAGGTTGACGGCGTCCTGGCCGGTCAGCGAGTCGGCCACGAGCAGTATCTCGTGCGGCGACGAAACCGACTTTATCTCGGCCATTTCGGCCATCAGCGGCTCGTCGATATGCGTGCGGCCGGCGGTGTCGAGGATGACGACGTCGTGGCCGCCGAGCTTCGCCGCCTGAACGGCGCGCCGCGCGATGTCGACCGGCGACTGGCCGGCGATGATCGGCAACGTGGCGACGCCGGTCTGCTCGCCGAGCTGGCGCAACTGCTCCTGCGCGGCCGGACGGCGCGTGTCGAGCGAGGCCATCAGAACCTTCTTGTTCTGGCGGTCCGTCAGGCGCTTGGCGACCTTGCCGGTCGTGGTGGTCTTGCCCGAACCCTGCAGGCCGACCATCATGACGACGACCGGAGCCGGCGCGTTGAGATCGATGGCGACGCCCTCCGATCCCAGCATGTCGACCAGCTCGTCATGGACGATCTTGACGACCATCTGGCCGGGCTTGATGGACTTCAGCACCTCGGCGCCGACGGCCTTGGCGCGCACCTTGTCGGTGAAGGAGCGCACGACCTCGAGCGCGACGTCGGCTTCGAGCAGCGCACGGCGCACCTCGCGCAACGCCGCCGAGACATCCGCCTCGGACAGCGCGCCGCGGCCGGTCAGGCCGTTCAGGATCGAACCAAGACGCTCTTGCAGCGACTCAAACATTCAAAGTCCTCATATCCCGATGCATCGCGCCCGGGAGGTCGTGTGTCCGCACCGTCAGTCCAGGCAATGCACAAAGCCAAAAAGCACCCGGGGGCGCATCGCGCTGCCGGGTGTTGGCCTCCGGGATCGATTTAAGCCATTTGCGTTTAAGCGCCTGGCGTCCCGGTCGGCTTGCTCGGAGTCTGGACTCGTCGCGGAATTCGCTCGGCATAGACAGGAAAAGCCGCGCAGAGTCAAGTTTGCGGCGGCTTCCAGGCCCGGACATTGGATTGACTATTCACCGATTCCCGGTAAAAGCCAGCGCTCGAACGGGAACTGGACGATGCGCGGCCTTGTCATGGCGGTTTTTGCACTCGACTTCCCCGGCAGCGACGGCTCCAGAACGATGAGCCATTGGGCCGGCAGGATCGGCGCGCCTTTCCTTTCCGTCGCGACCACGGTCAAAGCGAGCACCAAAAAGACCGCCAAAACGGTCTGATCTCCCTTGGCCTTACTGTCCCTCCCGGGTCCGGCCCGGGGAGGCGAGGCCCGCACCGGTCGGCGGGTTCCTCCAGAAAACAACAATGCGGAGAGGGGCAGGAGAAGTTCCATGGGTTTCAAGGTTGCAGTCGTCGGCGCCACCGGCAATGTCGGACGCGAAATGCTCAATATCCTCGAAGAGCGCGGTTTCCCCGCCGACGAGGTGGTGGCGCTCGCGTCGCGCCGCAGCCAGGGCACGGAAGTGTCCTATGGCGACCGGACGCTGAAGGTCAAAACCCTCGACCAGTACGACTTCTCCGACACCGACATCTGCGTGATGTCGGCCGGCGGCGAGGTGTCGAAGCAGTGGTCGCCGAAGATCGGCAAGCAGGGCTGCGTCGTCATCGATAATTCGAGCGCCTTCCGCTACGATCAGGATGTGCCGCTGATCGTGCCGGAGGTAAACCCGGATGCGATCTCGCTGTTCACGCGCAAGAACATCATCGCCAACCCGAACTGCTCGACGGCGCAGCTTGTTGTGGCGTTGAAGCCGCTGCATGATTTCGCCACCATCAAGCGCGTGGTGGTTGCGACCTATCAGTCGGTTTCCGGCGCCGGCAAGGAAGGCATGGACGAGCTGTTCACGCAGACCCGCGCGGTGTTCGTCGCCGATCAGGTCGAAAGCAAGAAGTTCACCAAGCGCATCGCCTTCAATGTCATCCCCCACATCGACGTATTTCTCGACGACGGCTCCACCAAGGAAGAGTGGAAGATGGTCGCCGAGACCAAGAAGATGCTCGATCCCAAAATCAAGCTGACCGCGACCTGCGTGCGCGTGCCTGTCTTCATAGGCCATTCGGAGGCCGTCAACATCGAGTTCGAAAAGCCGATCACGGCGGACGAGGCGCGCGACATCCTGCGCGAGGCGCCGGGCTGCCAGGTGTTGGACAAGCGCGAGAACGGCGGCTACATCACGCCGCTCGAATCGGCGGGCGAGGACGCGACCTTCATCTCGCGCATCCGCGAGGACCAGACCATCGAAAACGGCCTGTCGATGTGGATCGTGTCCGACAATCTGCGCAAGGGCGCCGCCCTCAACGCCGTGCAGATCGCCGAGCTGCTGATCGAGCGCGGCCTGATCCAGCCGAAGCGCAAGGCGGCCTGAGGCGGAGTTCGCCGCCTAAGGCTCATTGATGAAAAGGCCGCTGCGATCCAGCGGCCCCTCTTCGTTTGGCGGTCGTCAACTGCCGGTCGTTTCCGGTCGCTGAACTTTCGATCGGTAAAGCTCTCGCAGTCCGTCGACATCGGGATCGCGCTGCGGCATGGGTCTGAGCCCCCGTTTCAGGCGTAGTCCCTGAATCAGGCTGCCGCGGCGATGTTTCCGGCGGAATGACTTGGCGCGCGGATCAATGCCGCACGCGGCATACAACCGGCGTTTCCAGTAGCGCAGGGGGCCGAAGCCCTTTGGTTCGGTGGCTCGCTCCAGAAGCCGCCGGCGGAGCGCGTCGGGATCATCCCGGATCGCTTCGAGAAGTGTGATCTGTTCTTCGGCCCGGTTGTCGATATAGCTTCCATCCCGCATGCCCGACTGGGGCATCAACACGGTGAGATGTGGCATTGCCACCATTCGGAGGCCACTACGCCAAGCTCTCCAAAGCCAATCCTGCGAACTTTCGGCAAAACATTCCAAGGCTGGACGCCACCAGCCCACCTTATCCACCGCCGACCGGCGCAAGAGCCATGTCGACGCATATGCAGTCGTCATGGCGGGATCGTAACGCCCTCGCTTTCCACGGCCATGGATGACGAATTCGAAGTCTTGCTCAGCGGATTGGCGTGGCAACACGACAGCGCCACGGGAAAACGCGACGTCGGCGCCAGATGCTTCGAGCCACCCGGTTAGGGCCGCGAGGTGGTCGGGGAACCAGAGATCGTCATGATTGAGGAACGCGATGTAGCGGCCGCGCGACCTTGCCATCCCGAGGTTGTTCGGGCCGGACTGCTCGCCGAAGTTGATGGGTAGATCGATGTAGGCGATACGCCGATCGTCGAACTCGAGTACCGCTGCCAGCGTGTCCGGCCGGCATGCGTCGCCGACCACAACTATTTCCCAGTCCTCGAACGTCTGGCCTCGAACGCTGCTGATTGCTTGGCGCAGCCCCGACGGGCGGTTGTGGGTCGCAATCACCACCGAGACGAGCGGCGCATCCGTTGCGGCTATTTCGTGTTGCGCGGGAGCCGACACGTCAAACCAGCTTGTAGGGAATCTGATCCGTATCGGGCGGCAATCGCCAGTGATCCGGCGACGTGTAGGAATAGGCCCTGTCGACGAGGTTCATGAGCAGGGCCGTTTCGGGTCCGAGGCATGCAACGCCGTGCCACACTCCTGGGGGTATAACGACAGTGGCCGGCCGAAACGCGCCACAGACCTTATGCCAAACCGTGCCTAAACTTGGCGAGGCGACACGCCCATCATAGAGCGATATCCTCACGGTGCCCACCGAGCAGAAAAGCCTGTCAACCGTAACCGCGTGCGCGTGCCAGCCTGTTACACTGCCGGGATAGAGGGACCGCTGGAACACCGAGTCGACGGCCGCGTCGTCGAGGCGCCATTCCTGCCGGAATATCTCTGTAAGGTACCCCGTGGATGTTGCTACCGGCCGAATCTCCTTGATCGTGACGCCGTTGATCGTCGGGCCATTCAGCATTGTCCAGTCAGGCGTCACCGAGGCTGGGTCGGTTTCGCCGGTCGCCATCCAGCCTTCGGGCGGTGTTCGACCTTCGTTTTCCATGGATCCCTACTTATGCGACACATGCGCTTTGGTCGCTTTTCGGCGTTTTAGCCAATTGCCGGGTTCCAGACAACCGTCGGTGCACCATGGCGGAGAGGGGGACCGTGACGAAGCCCGGTGCTCTGCGGCGTTGCGGGGCAGCTTGTCGCTGCACGTACTCGGGCACTTACTGGCGGTGGGGTTAGTAGCCGGTTGCTCGTAGATGGCACCCTGACTAGTATCTCGCCATGGTTGGGGTCGGCGCAAAGAAGGATAGCACCAAGATTGCTCTGGTCGGGCACGGCATAGTCGTGGCAGACCGATTTGAGCTATCGCCAGGCGTACCCATTTCCTAGGCCCTTACGTTCTACGACCTTAAGCTGGTCGCTGATACTGCTAGGAATTTCGTCGACTACACTGCTGCCGTTGCGGGCGGAGACTTGGCCACCTTCTGCTTGGAAAGCCCACGTGCACATCTCGGCCCTGCGCAAGGTGCTCGGGGCGCAGGCCATCCGTACCGTTCACGGGTGGGCCTGCAAGCTGCAGGGGGTGAAGCCGACGCCGCTCCGCACCAACCGGGTGGGGAGCTGCTGCGGGGTGTCCTGGCGTCCATGGTTCTAGTTTGCTGCGGCTGCTTTCCATGCATCGTAGTTGCGCAGATCTTTATTCATCGATGGCATCGGGAAGTTGGTGACGAACGGCACGATCTGCTCATCCAACCCGCCATGCGAGCGCAGGGGGGCATCAAGGCCGCTCAAATCATGCTCATCCCGATGTGTCCCGAGCGCAAATTCTGAAGTGCATGTCACGACGAGGTCGCCGATCCGGTCAGGGGGCAGATCGAAGCGCGCGCAAGCTTCGGACCGGGTCAGAATTGCGTCCATGCCGGGGACCTCGGCCAGCATCGCGGCCACTGTTGCCGGATCGATACCCGGGGCTAGATGGATCGTGGCAAAAGCACCGAGCGCACCGTGATGGGCAACGTAGGGGTCAGTTATCGGCAGGATCACCCGGGCTTGCGCTGTCCCGACGGCCGCATCCAACAAGGGCGCGAGGTAAATGACGTTTGGTTGGCCATCGGGCCGATGCTTGGCCTTCATCCCATGATCTGCCGTCAGCACAAGGCGGATATCCTGCGCAAGAAGCCCTGCAATCGCGTCATCGACTCCCGCCATGAAGGCATTGGCAGCATCCGATCCAGGTGCGTGCTTGTGCTGGATATAGTCTGAGGTGGACAGATACAGGATGTCTGGCCGCATTTCGGCCAACAGTTTGACCCCGGCCCGCAGCACGAAGAGCGACAGATCGCCCGAATAGACCGCTGGCACCGGTTGGCCGAGCCAGCGCGCGGCATCGTTGATACCGTTCAGGGCCATGGTCGCCTGATAGGCTTTTTCGGCCGAGAAACAGATTGCCCGCCCGCCCGTACAGTCCAGCCCTGCCCCGAGCAACGCCCGCAGCTTGTCCTTTGCCGTAATGACGGCGACTTTCGCCCCGGCGTTCTGGAAGCCCGCAAAAATGGTGGGAGCGCGGAGGAATTCGACCCCGTTCATCATGACCGCTTCGCCAGACTCGGGGTTTAGGAAGAAGTTGCCGCAGATGCCGTGGACCGAAGACGGCACCCCGCAGGCAATGGAAAGGTTATTGGAGTTGGTGAAGCTGGGCATGGCCGAACGCGCCAAATGACGTTCCCCGCCCGAGGCCAGCATGGCAGACAGTGCTGGCATTGCGCCTACGGCAATGGCGGTGTCGATGTAATCGGGCTCGCAGCCATCAAGACAAATGACGACGGCGGGGCGGTCGGGCATGGCATAGGAACGGCCGTTGATCTCGAACTCAGTCGGCATCTGGAAACCCTGCTTGCTCGTTGGTGTGTGGGGTGAGGACCAGTTCCACCTCGGTCAGCGGCCAAGTCCCCAGGTTGTATTCAATGATCCGTCCGCCGGGCGCCGCGTTCAGCGCAAGGGTGCGGAGCACCGGCATACGCGGGCTGAGGAGGAGCGGCCCGGCCTCGGCCTCGGTGGCGAAGCCGCCCGACACTCGCGTCTGGACCCGTTGGTAGGTCGGAATACCGTGGGCATGGAATACATCCCGAACCGAAGACTCCACGGCAAAGACAGCTTCAAAACTAGAAAGGACAGCAGCCGGAAAAGTCTTACGCGACAGATATACGGGAGCGTCGTTGACGAGGCGCAGGCGGGACAGTCGGATCACCGGATCGCCAGGGGCAAGGCGCAGCGCTTCGGCTTCTTCGGCGCTCGCTTCGCCGCGATCGAGCGAAATCGTGATTGCGCCGATCTTCGTGCCGGGCTGATTCAGCCCGTCGGAGAATCGGCTGCCGTGGTCCAGACGATAGCGCAGCGGCATCGGCCGCACGAAGATGCCAACCCCTTTCCGTGCCTGAAGGATGCCCTCCTGCTGCAGGCGCGCGAGAGCGCGACGCATCGTGACCCGGGTCACACCAAAAATCTCCGCCATGCGGATTTCGCCGGGCAGTCGGGAGTCGCCATCAATGCGACCATCCGCACATGCGGAGTGTAACCGGTCGGCGATCTGCTTCCAGATCGGACGTAGGCTGCGGGCGTTGAACGTCGGGGTGGCCAGTGCAATGAGCAGGGCTTCCGTCTCAGCCAAGTGTCAATTTCCTCTCTCCGGCGACCCAGACCGCCTTTACGGTCCAAGATTTTGGGCAGACGGCAAGGATATCGGCGCGAAATCCCGGTTCCAACTGGCCTCTGTCCGTTAATCCGGTGGCGACGGCGGCGTTCGACGACACACAGTCCCAGGCGTCACCAAAAGCTATTCCGTGCCGTTCGGCCAGAAGGAAGGCGGCCTGCAACGGGGCGGGATACCAGTAGTCCGAGGCCAAGATCGTTCCCAGCCCAGCGACAATCGCAGCCGCCGCATCGACCGCGTTGTTCTGGCTGCCGCCGCGCACCACGTTCGGCGCGCCGAAAACGACGGCTTCGCCCGCTTCGCGGGCTGACAGGGCGGTTTCGCGGGTCATCGGGAATTCGCTGATGTTCACGCCTAGGGCGCGGTGTTCGGCGCGGGCGTCTGGTGTCATCTCGTCATGCGCAAGGCAGCACAGGCCTGCCGCCCGCGCCGCGGCGACCATACGGACAACCGCGTCGGGCACCTCGGCGGAGCGGGTAGCCATCTGGGCCAGCCGCGCCACGCAGGTCTCGGGCAGCAGCCCGGATCGGTCCGCCATGCGGCCGATCTTGCGGTCTTCGGGCGGCAAGCCAAGGTTCACTGTGGTATGGTCGTTCAAGGACAGGATCGCGCCTGGGAAGTGTTCGAACCACCCGATCAGTTCGTCCATCTGGTCCAGAGCAAAGACTTCCCAGCGAAAGTTGATCCGCGTATCGCAGGCCAGGGACGTCCGCAGCGCCAGCAGAGCCCCCACGAACTCTCGTGCAGTCGCGATGTTGCGCAGGCCCGGCTCCCACCCGACGGTCAGGCCGTGAAAGGCTGTGGTGATGCCGTTGACCAGCATTTGCCGGTCGGCTTCGGCCAGCGAAAGATCAAGCGGGAAGCTGACGCCTGGACGCGGCATGATGATCCGTTCGACCGCATCGCCATGCAGATCGACGATACCGGGCAACAGCCAAAGGCCCGTCAGGTCGACTCGTTGTGCCCCCGGCGCGGCCTGCCTGCCGATGACATCTCCGCAGATCGCCAGATCGGCCCGGCTCATCGCCCCATCAGTCAGGCAGTCAGCCCCTGTCAGCACCCAGTCCATGAACGTCTCGCCCTTTCACAACAGTGTCACGAGATTCATCTACCACCGGTTTGTAACATCGCTGTGTATACAGCAACAACTTGGGAGATACAGATGATCCGCACCCTGATCGGCGCCACCGCGCTCGCCATGGCTCTGACTGCCGCAGTTCCGGCTCTGGCGGAAACGCTGCGCTTCGGAGTCACCGATATCGAAGGCATGGAGGCCATGCAGCAGGAATTCGGCGCCTTCGAAAAGGCGCTGGAAGTAGCCACCGGCCATGACATCGAACTTTTCGCCGTGTCCTCGCGGACCTCGGCGGTCGAGGCGATCAACCAAGGACAGGTCGATCTGATCCTGACCGGCCCGGCGGAATACGTCGTGATCAAGGAACTGTCCGATCCGGTCATTATCGCGGGCTGGCAGCGCCCCAATTACTATTCCCAGCTTGTCACGCTGACGAGCGGGCCGATCAAGTCGGTACAGGATCTGCGCGGCAAGCGCGTGACCTTCGGCTCCATCGGTTCGACCTCGCAGCATCTTGGGCCGGCGCAGGTTCTGGCGGATCTGGGTCTGGCGCTGGAAAAAGATTACAGCGCCGAAATCATCAACCGCAACGTCGCTGTCGAGGCGCTGATCCGCGGCGATGTTCAGGCGGTAGGCATGAACGAAAGCCACCTCAAGTCGATCCGCGAAGCGTTTCCGGAAACGGGTTTCACGGTGATCGCGCGCGGTCGCGACCTGCCGAACGATATCCTGGTGGCGCGCAAGGATCTGGACCCCAAGATCGTCGAAACCGTGCGCAAGGCCTTTGCCGAGCAGGGCGCGGTGCTGATGCAGGCCGTTCTGCAGGGCGACGACAACCAGAAATACAATGGCGGCTTCTTCTTCACCGACATCAAGGACAGCGACTATGAGTATGTCCGTTCGATGTATGCGACCATCGGCGTCGATACCAAGTCCTTCGTCGGCGAGTGAGCCCCTTGGCGGGGCCCGTTTCGGGCCCCGCCTCTTAAGCGGAGGCATGATGATGCTCGACCTTGTTGCAGATCGACCGTCCATGATTTCCGACGCGATGACAGATGCGATCGTAACCACTCGCGGCTTACGCAAGAGCTATGACCGCAAGACCGAGATCCTGAAGGGCATCGATCTCACGATCCGGAAAGGCGAGCGCGTAGCACTGATCGGCTCGAATGGCTGCGGAAAGTCCACGCTATTGCGTTGTCTCATCGGGTTGCACGAGGTGACGCGGGGCGAGGTTGCGGCGCTCGGCGAGACTTTTTCCGGCCTGCCTGCAGGCGGGCAGAAGGCGCGCTTGCGGCGTCAGACCGGTTTTGTGTTCCAGAAGCACTGCCTCGTCCGTCGACGGTCAGTGCTGTCGAACGTCATTCACGGGATGATGTCTGAACCGGGCAGTTGGCGGGCCTTTTCGCAGATGACCGCACCGGAGCCTTGGCGGCTCGCGGCGCTGGAAGCGCTGTCGTGGGTCAACCTGTCAGACAAGGCGGCGGCACGGGCCGATGCACTGTCTGGTGGCCAGCAGCAGCGGGTATCGATTGCCCGTGCGCTCGTGCGGCGCCCCGCGCTGCTGATCGCAGACGAACCAGCCGCAAGCCTTGACCCGGTGTCGGGGAACGACGTGATGGCGCTGTTCGCCCGGCTATGCGCTGATCATGGCATCACCCTGCTGTTCACTTCGCACGACATGGCCCACGCGCGCAGCTTTGCCGACCGCATCGTGGCCCTGCGGGCCGGGCAGGTGCTTTTCGACAAGCCTTCCGCCACCACCACCGATGCCGATCTTGAGGAAGTGTTCCGTGTCGAACCCCGCTGAGCATATGCCCCGGCGCCTGCCTCGTCTGTCGCCACTGACCTTCGCACTGACCATGACGGCGCTGGCGATTGTCGTCGTTTCGGTCGGTCAGGTGGCACCCACGCCCGGCCAGTTGATCGACGGCGGCCCCAGCATGGTTCGGTTGGTGGACCGGATGATGCCCCCGAACCTTGACCCGGCCTTCCTCGCACGCATCTTCTGGCGCATTGTCGAGACCTTTCAGATCGCCATTGCTGGCGCGGTCATCGGCATTCTTTTGTCGCTGCCCATTGCATGGTTTGCCGCACGCGGGGTCGGGCCGTTTGGCGCCTTTGGCGCCTTCTTGTCCAAGGCTGTCATCAGCTTCCTGCGCACCGTGCCCGATCTGGTTTGGGCGCTGCTTTTCGTGGCAACCGTTGGCCTCGGCGCCGTGGCGGGAACCATGACGATCGTCGTAGACACGATCGGCTTTTGTGGTCGCTTTTTCGCCGAGGCCATCGAGGAGAGCGAAAAGGAACCGCAGGAGGCCATCTCCGCGATCGGGGGAAACCGCTTGTCGGTCCTGTTCGGGGCAATCCTGCCCGACGTCATGCCCTCCTTCATAAATACCTCGTTGTTCGCCCTGGAAAAGGCGGTGCGGTCATCCGTTGTGCTTGGTCTGGTTGGCGCTGGTGGGATCGGGCAGGAACTGAAGGCCGCTTTCGATCTGTTTCAATACCGGAACGCCTCGACGATCATCCTGGTGATCTTCCTGATCGTTCTGGGTATGGAATGGGCGACGGACAGACTGCGGCGCAAGGTCCAGTGAAAAGCGGGTTCCAGGCGGTTCCGGCTTGCCTGTTTTAGACCCTGAAACCTATTTCGGATCGAACTGCAGCACGTGGACGAATTCTCAGGATCCTTACTGAACTGACACAGGCCGCGGAAAGCTATCGGTATCCAGCGGCGATTCCCATGGCTGCCACTGCGACCGCTGCATACCTCGGGGCTTCGACTTCAGCGAAGAACATCGACCTACACCACCGCGGCCTGAACAAACTCAGCCGCACATTCACGACGCAGCTTGAGGCTTTGAAGCGCTACCGCAGCAAGGGCAACCAGCGCATCGTAGTCGAGCGCGTCAATGTCAGCGAAGGCGGGCATTGCCATCGTGCTTTTCCTGCTCCTTATACAGAGGCTGTTTTAGTACGTTTTCTAAGCGGGTGAAAAACAACCCGTTCCCCGGGTCGGGCTCCAGCGGCAGCGGCTCCCGTTTGACCAGTTGGTTCGGTTATCTTTGTCACGTCTGTCAAATCGCTTCGAACCTTGGCCCCCATTTCGCTTCGAAGTTTTGCAGGCGATCTCACAGCCCATTCAGGCATTGGCTCAGGAAGGCAAGCTGTTGCGAACAGAATTCGAACCAGAAAGTGATCGCCACCATCCCGTTTTCAGTACCTTTTCGACGACTGCCGCTGAATTAGATATTGCTCTTGGAGGCTTCTTGCATGAGGAATTGCAGGCGACTGAGGTTGAGCCGGCTTTGGGCTCAGGCCGATGTCGCACGTGGGAGGAAGCTGTGTCTGTGCTAGACGTGCGAAGCGTCTCGAAGAACTTCGGTGCGATCCGTGCGGTCTCGGATGTCAGCTTTACGGTCGCTGCCGGCGAGGTGGTTGGCCTGATGGGCGACAACGGCGCCGGAAAATCTACCATGGTGAAGCTGATTGCGGGGAATTTCCCGCCCTCCGAAGGCGAAATAGCGGTCGCCGGCAAGGTCTGTCATTTTCACAAGCCGATCGAGGCACGGGGCGTAGGCATTGAGGTCGTTTACCAAGACCTAGCCTTGGCCGACAATCTGACGGCCGCCCAAAATGTCTTTCTAGGTCGCGAGCTGAAGATGGGTTTCCGCTGGCCATTCCGGGTGCTCGACAAGCAGGCCATGATTGACCGTTCTGCAAAACTCTTCGCGGAGCTGAAGTCGGAGACGCGGCCGCGAGATCTGGTAAAGAAAATGTCAGGTGGTCAGCGCCAGGCGGTCGCCATTGCCCGAACCCGGCTCTCAAACGCTAAGCTTGTGCTGATGGACGAGCCAACCGCGGCAATTTCGGTTCGTCAGGTAGCCGAGGTGCTTGAACTGATCAGGCGGCTTAAATCGCAGAGCGTGTCGGTGATTCTCATCAGCCATCGCATGCCTGACGTGTTCGCGGTCTGCGACCGCATCATGGTACTACGACGTGGCTCGAAAGTGGCCGACAAAGCGACGGAGAATACATCGCCGGAAGAGATCACCGGCCTGATAACAGGGGCGATCCGTGACGCATAGCCAGACTGAAGAGCTGAAGCAAGGCCATGCATCAATCGACGATGTGGTCGGAATGAGCGAGCAGACCGTTTTCCAGAAGATGGTCGCCAGTCAAGCCTTCTGGGTCGGCATCGCGCTCTTCCTGCTCGTAGTCTTTATGACTTGGCTGGAGCCAAGCTTCGGGACGGTCGCAAACGCCACCAACATTACCCGCAATTTTGCGCCCATCGCAATTATGGCGCTGGGCATGACCGTGGTGCTGATCACCGGCGGCATCGATCTCTCGGTTGGCTCTGTGATGGGACTGGTCGCCATTGTCGCTGGCCTGCTGCTGACTTGGCACCAGCCCTGGTATGTCGCGTTTGGCGCGGGTCTGCTCGCGGGCATGGCTTGCGGGGCTTTCAACGGTGTCTTCGTCGCATATGTCGGCATGCCGTCCTTTGTCGTGACGCTAGGCATGCTTTCCATCGCGCGATCTGCGGCAGTCGTGCTTTCCGGCAACCAGATGCTTTATCAGTTCGGACCCGACGCGCCGATCGTCAAGGCAATCGGCCAAGCGAAGTGGCCGCGTCACACGTCGGACAGCTGGCTGCCGCATTGGATCCCGGAACTGTCCTCGCATTTCTGGGTGATGGTGATTCTTGCACTCATCGTCGGCTTCGTGTTCATCTTCACAGCATGGGCCCGTCATCTATTTGCGATCGGCGGCAATGAGCAAGCCGCCCGCCTGACAGGCGTGCCGGTCGATAGGGTCAAGTTCCAGGCCTACGTGTTTTCGGCATTCACCGCTTCGATCGCCTCGCTGCTCTTGCTCGGTTACAGTGGCTCGGCCATCAACGCGATGGGCACCGGCTACGAACTGCGCGTCATCGCCGGCACCGTAATCGGCGGCGCAAACCTGATGGGTGGCTACGGCACCGCCTTCGGCGCGGTGATCGGCTCGGCATTCCTGGAAGTCATCCGCAACGCACTGCTGATGGCCGGAATCGATTCAAATTGGCAGGGCGCCTTCGTCGGCGCCTTGATTATTCTCGCCGTGCTTTTGGGCATGCAGACCAGCGGAAAGTCCCTGATGGAGACGCTGGCAGGCATGTTTGTCTGGAAACGCGGCTAGATATCCGGCAGCAGGGCTGCCGGCGTTTGTCAACAACAAGGTGGAGGAAACAGTGAAGAAATATGTTTTGACGGCTGCCGTGGCGTTTTCCGCGCTTATGGCGGGGCAGGCCTATGCGCAGCAAAAGTATGTCTTCGCTCTGGTGCCGAAGAACATGAACAATCCGTTCTTCGACCAGGCCCGCGACGGCTGCAAAAAGGCGGAAGCGGAATCCAATGGCGCGTTCGAATGCATGTACATCGGCCCCGGCGAGCATGGCGGCGGTGAGGAGCAGGTGCAGATCGTGCAGGATTTGGTGGCCAAGAAGGTCGATGGCATCGCCGTGGCCCCGTCCAACGCCGCAGCAATGGCAGTCGCGCTTGAGGCCGCCAAGCAAGCCGGCATTCCGGTGCTTACCTGGGACTCGGACGTATTGCCGGAGAACAAGGACTTGCGCGCCGCCTATGTCGGCACGCACAATTACGAGATCGGCGTCAACCTCGCCAAGATCGTACAGACCATCAAGCCTAAGGGCGGCTCCATCTGCATCCAGTCGGGCGGAGCGGCAGCGGCCAACCACAACGAACGCATGAAGGGCATACGCGATACGCTGGCCGGCAAGGAGTCGGCCGCCTCACCAGGCGATGCCCTGACCGGCCAGAACGGCTGGACGGAAGCAGAGGGCTGCCCGCTGTACACCAACGACGACTTCCCTCTGGCGGTCCAGCAATTCCAGGACTTCATGGCGAAGACTCCCAACCTCGACGCCTTCGTCCCGACAGGCGGCTTCCCGCAATTCATACCGGATGCCAATCGCGCCGCGGTCGAGCCATACAAGGACGAAATCGCGTCTAAATCGCTGGCATTGGTGGTCGCCGACACGCTGCCGGTGCAGATGGACCAGATGAAGGAAGGACTGTCGCTTGGCCAGGTCGGACAGCGGCCGTTCGAAATGGGCTACAAGACCATGCTGGCGTTGAAGGATATGAAGGACGGCAAGCCGGCGCCGGCCGACCCGACCTACACCGGTCTCGACGTCTGCACCCCGGAAACCGCCGATACCTGCATCGCAAAATAGGCGAAGTGCGCAAACTCTGCGGCGGGCGAGAGGAGACTCTCGCCCGCGTTTGTGTGAGCGCCGGCAACGGAGTTGAGCGCCATGGCCATCATGGCTCACGTCATGCATTTAGCTGGCGCGCGCCGAGAAGGCTTGCATAAGCTGTTTGGCTGTCCGCCGCACGTCTTGCGCCATTTGACACGCTCGGTTCGCCAACAGCCCCGCTTTCAAAGCCATCAACTTTCAGTTCCAGGCATGGCGCGCCTTGTGTGGCCAGATCACGCCTCAGGCTTTCGGTCGGGTCATGGCGTCGATTGCCTGCGCCTTGTCGCGCACGTGGCGGTCGTCGGTCGGTAGCAGCACCATTTCCGTGACGCACGCGCGCATCGGAAGTGTCGTGCAGAATAGCACCGCGTTGGCGACGTCTTCCGGCTGAAGCATCAGTCTGCGCTCATCTTCCGTTGGTGGCCTTGGGCGTGTGTTCAGGATCGGCGTCTCGACTTCACCTGGCGAGATGCAAATGCTGCGGATGCCATTGATGCCTTCCTCGGCATTGAGATTGGCGCTCATCGCAAGGACGCCGTGCTTTGCGGCTGAATAACTCGGCCCGCTGACGGTCTGAAACGAGACGGCTGCCTGTGAAGCGATGTGGACGATCCGGCCGTCGCGACGGGCACGCATGGCAGGCAGCACGGCCAGTGTGCAGTAGAAGTGCGTCTTGAGGTCCATATCGATGACGTGGGACGCACCAGTCATCTCGAGGTTTTTCCAGTGCCGCTGGGTGACATTGCCACCCGCGCTGTTGACAAGGACGAGTGGATCACCAAGCGCGCTGACCACTGCCCGGTGAGCCTGCACGACAGCGGCCATGTCGGCGACGTCTCCCGGAACGACAGCGACCTCGCCGCCGCAATCACGTATCATCGCGGCGGTTTGCTCGAGCGGCGTCAGGCGCCGCCCGGTCAGAGCCACCCGCGCGCCGGCCGCAGCAAATGCGATGGCGCAGGCGCGTCCGATTCCGCTGCCGCTCCCAGTGATCCAAGCCACTTCGCCATTGAACTTCATGAGATGTCCCCCGAAAGCGTCGGTCCCCTGTGCTACTTGACAAGGCCGCGCGTGGCCAGCACCGCCGTCAGCCCGCGATACAGCCATGCGCCCGCTGCCCGGGCTATGGATGGTCGCTGCGAAGCGCTGCTTCGGGTAGCCGATCGAGCTTGGCGACGATTACCGGGCCTTAACTGAATCACATCTTCAATCTGCAACGCAGAAATGCTTACGGCCACGCCCGGGGATGTCCCGAAGCTTGTTGAACTTCGTTGAGCGGCGATGCCGGGTTGAACGTTACGCGGCCCTCGATGCGGGGGCAACGAACTTTTCGGCATTGCGGCGCTGATGGGCAATGAGGGCGGC
>Ga0105046_10004645_pt1 | contig 21827 bp, 22 predicted proteins | sample MAT03_FD_78385 | JGI IMG/M metagenome (GOLD analysis project Ga0105046, IMG submission 78385) | Freshwater microbial communities from Lake Fryxell liftoff mats and glacier meltwater in Antarctica - MAT-03 (megahit assembly) | ecosystem: Environmental > Aquatic > Freshwater > Ice > Liftoff...
AGGATTTGCATTGTAGGATCGCTTCCGGGAGTGGCAACTCCCAAGGTTCGTTCTGCGCGGCGGGAGAGTTTCATTGGCTGGTGAAACCGAATAGAACTCTCCCGCACACCTCGCCATCCTATATGCGAAATCACCCCTCGGGCAGGCCACAGGCGGAGGTTAATGTGAGAAAAACCGCCCGCTAAGGGGGTGAAGATTGCGAACCGTTACAGTGAACTTGTCACCGGCAAGGAGCGTGGCGGGAGCAATGGATTTGACGTGCAGGCCGAGGACCGCGTGCGCGATGATCTCCGAAGTGTTCACGAGGAGCGTATGGTCAATGAAGAGATCGTCGTCATCCTGAAACTGAGTTCCCAACGCGGAGAGGAGCAGCTGCGTCCAAAGCTTGCGTTTGACCTGTACCGTGGGGTTTAGGCGATGGTGGCTGTACAGGTTGGCGAGGGTCGCGCGGTCTAACTTGTACGCGCTGCTTTCAGCTCCGAGTCGCTCCTCAATGTTCTGGGTTGTGGGCGCAATATCGTGAGTGGTTGCAAGGACGCCTTCAAGCCAGACCACCAGTCGGCTCACATCGAGCGATGTATTCTCCAGCGTGACCGTCGAGACGGGCCGCAACTTCCCGTCCACCAGGTCGTAACAATGCCACTCGGTACCGTCCGTTAGGACACCTACGTAGCGCAGCCCGGTCTGGGTCATTCGGTAATCGACGTACCCGGCGAGTTGCTCTTCCGCCTCACGTTTGGGTTTGTCTTTCCTCAGATCCCGCTTGACTTCGATAACGGTCGAGCCGGATTCGACGTCGATGCGCCGCCGATCACCCAACGGCGATTCAAGCGTCACGTCGCGGAGATCGCCGTCCTCAAGTTCAAAAGGTGCAGAGAGAATGAACTGCCGAACATCCGCCTGTATCTCGGCCTCAGTACGCTTTGCATCCCGAACTACAAGTCGCTGAAAAATTTCGGTCAATCACGCTAGTGTAACGGATCGCGAGTCACTCCTTGGGGCGCGGACTGGTACGCTTGAGTTCCTTGGGCAGGAAAGCGTCGATCTCCTCATCGGAGAACGTCATATCCTCGTGCTTCTGCAAGGCATCCTGCGCCTGTTTGTACGCCGCCGAGTTCGTACTGGGTGCTGCGGCGTAGGCCGCGTGCAACTCCTCGATGAGATCGTCCCGCTGCTCCTGCAGCTTCTCCATAGGTTTCTCCTTCATGGCCACATCGACGAGGAGTGAGCAAAAGCGCTCCCGGATCAGCCACAGGTCGCTCCCAGTCTTACGGTGCTTCTGCGCGAGCGCGCCGTCATCGTTGTCTTTCGTGTACGCGTTGAGCACGAGTAGCGCTGTGGAGATGACGAGACTGGCGATGGTTCCCGCCTCGCTCTTCCCGACGACCCCGACCACGAGTCCGCCCGTGGTGGCCGCGGAGAGGAGGATCTGCCAGATACGAATCTTGCTGAGTTTGGAGAGGAGGATGTCCGCGCATTTTTCGTGCGTCTTATGCGAGTACACCACTCGGCCGAAGCACTCTCGCAGTTGTCCTTCGAGGATGCCGCGTGATTGTGGTGTGTCGTCAGTCTGGGTATGCGGTTCCAAAGATATCCCTCCAATCGCGCTTCGCCGCCCACTCTTGATTCTTCCCGGCGTAAGCAATCGCGCCGACTGCGATATTGTGGCACCGGCGCGCCTTGTACTGGAAGAGTCCCTTGCCATACACGTATTGTCCGCTGCCCGGCGCTTTCCAATAGTCCTGCTCCGCGTCCTGTACTGCCATCCAGTCGAAGAAATCACGGCACATGAAATCGTAGTACAGGTACGACTTTTCTCGGTATTCGTAGTTTTCGATGAACTGGTAGGCGAGCGTGTCGATGAGCAGCCCGCCGATCGGCACGCTCCACACGTTCTTCCATGCGCGCATCATGCGGCACAGGGGTATGAGATTGTTGTTGCACGCCGCGTTGCGGGTCTTTATCGCCGCTATCTCTGGTCGTGGATTGGTGGTCTGCCATCGTCCCCCGTTGTTCGCATCCGGGAACGTGTAGGCTCCGGCCTGATTCTGGAAGACGGGGACGATCTCGAAGTTGATGCCATCCGTGAACGGTATCTGGATGACTTGCCCGTCGGCGCGCAAGTTCGTCTTGGAGTAGGTTCGTTCGATGGAGGTCTTGACCGCTTGCAGGAGTGCTGATTGACCATTGGTGACGTACTTGTCGTACTTGAAGTACAGCGCATTAGGCAACTCCATAATCATGTCGATGTCGCTGAAGTCGATGGCGGTGTTTCTTCCGTATGAACCGACGTACAGACTGTGAGCGCTGTCGGAGATCGTGTCCCAGAAGTCCGTATTGAGCCGCCGGGTGATGGCTCGGTATCGGGAAGAGATATCATCCCGCTTTTGTACTTGCAGGTTAAAGCAGAACGAGTTAAACCACTCAGCGACGCCCAAAACGCAATCCTTTCCTTTATCTCCGATGAAATGATACTCTCCGAAGAAACCGCACATTACTCTGTCACAACCGATGAATAATTATGCTGATTCACGTGGCGCATGAGTTAAACCCGGCCGTCAACCCGAACATTTTGGTAAAGTTCTGTTGTGGCAGTGGAACATGACGAGATCGGTATTTGGTCCGAGGTGAAGCTCGCGATTATCAAGAAGTACGCCACTGCGTACACGACCGTGCTGGAATCCCAACGACGAGACCACTTCCCGCGCATGCGCTGGTTCTACATTGATGGTTACGCAGGATCAGGCCACCACGTCTCAAAGACGAGGGGAGATCTGGTAGAAGGAAGCCCGCTCATCGCGTTGAACACCAAGCCTGCGTTCCACGAGTACCACTTCATCGACTCGGACGCCGGGCGAGCGGCGGAACTGCGCAAAGAATCAGGAGACCGACAGGACGTCTTTACGTACAGCGGAGATTGCAACGCCGTTTTGCTGCGAGATGTTTTTCCGCGTGCGGACTACAGCCAGTACAAGCGGGCACTCTGCCTACTGGACCCGTACAACATTGACTTAAAATGGGAAGTGATCGAGGCCGCTGGGAAATCGAAGTCGGTGGAGATTTTCATGAACTTCATGATCATGGACGTGAACCGCAACGCGATGCGAAAAAACCCTGACAAGTCGGTCGCGAGCAAGGTGGCGCAAATGACACGGCTCTGGGGTGATGATTCCTGGCTGGACGCTGGCTACGATCAAATCCCGACGCTGTGGGATGACACGAGGCCGGTGAAGGTGTCCAATGAGCGGTTTGCGGAGGCGTTCCGCCAACGGTTGATAAAGCATGCGGGCTTCCAGTTTGTACCGAAACCTATGCCGATGAAGACGAAGACAAACTCCGTGATCTACTACCTGTATTTTGCTTCACAGAAAGAGGCAGGGAAGGATATCGTGACGGACATCTTCGACACGTACCGCGCAAAACAGGGGCTTTAACGATGGCTACTAATTCACCGATCGAATGGACGGACGCGACGTGGAACCCGGTGACGGGCTGCGACAAGATCAGCCCTGGGTGCAAGCACTGCTACGCCGAGCGGATGGCGAACCGGCTGAAGGCGGCACGGAATCCGAACTACAAGAATGGTTTTGAACTCACGCTGCAACCGCAGATGCTCACTCGTCCGTTGGAGTGGAAAAAGCCGAAGAACATCTTCGTCAACTCGATGAGCGATCTCTTCCACGACGATGTTCCCCTGGAGTATATCCAGCAGGTGTTCGACGTGATGAACACGGCAAACTGGCACCAGTATCAGGTGTTAACCAAGCGTGCTGAGCGCGTCCACGAACTGAGTCACCATCTGAACTGGGCACCGCATATCTGGATGGGCGTGAGCGTCGAAAGCGAGAAGTATCTTGACCGCATCGATCACTTGCGGCAGACCGGCGCGCATGTCAAATTTCTCTCGTTGGAACCATTGCTCGGACCACTTCCCAACATGAATCTGCGCGGGATCGACTGGGCGATTGTCGGCGGCGAATCAGGACCAGGCGCACGGCCAATGAACGAAGACTGGGTGCTCGACATCCGCGACCAATGCCTTCAGGCAAACGTCGCGTTCTTCTTCAAGCAATGGGGCGGAGTATTTAAGAAAAAGACGGGACGCGAGTTGGAAGGCCGGACCTGGAACCAGATGCCAGAGCTCGCAGTTATATCCTGATGTCGCGCTGGGTGGTCCACTGCAAGAAGGAACCATACGACGTCTACATCGGACGCGCCGTCCCCCGAAGCGGCTTCAAAGCGTCGATCTGGGGCAACCCGTTCAAACTCGGAAAAGATGGGACGCGCGAGGAGATCATGACGAAGTACCGCGCCTGGTTGCCCGCGCAGCCTGATCTCATGGCACGGCTGCCGGAGTTGAAGGGCAAAATCTTGGGGTGCTGGTGTGCGCCAGAAGCATGTCACGGCGACATACTTTCCGAGCTCGCGAATCGCTAGAGCCCCGCATACGCGAGGTTGACGTCTTGGGAGACGAGGCAGGGAAACGTGCTTTTGGACGTCGAAGGCCTGAATAGTGCTCTAATAGTGCTCGTGAAGGAGGTGGTGCTCGTAACCTACTGAAAAGTTGGAGCGGGAGATGGGATTCGAACCCACGACGTCCAGCTTGGGAAGCTGGCATTCTACCACTGAATTACTCCCGCTCAGCCCCACCATTTTAGCACCAACCGCGATCGATGCTACCGTACAATCTAACCATGCGCCGCCTGATTTTCCTCCTCGCCACCCTCGCCCTCGACGCTCAAATCCCCCAATACACATCCAATGCGGTCCTCAAATCCCCCGTTAACTACCGTGACTGGTATTTCGTCGGTTCCAACCTTGGCATCTCGTATTCCGAAAACGCCGGCAAAGACCCCAACTTCAAAAACATCTACATTCCCCGAGCCGCTGCCGACACCTTCAAGAAAACCGGTACCTTCCCCGAAAAAACCATGCTCGTCATGGAGGTCTACCAGCCAAAGAGCGACGCCTCCCCCGCCAAACAGGGCCAGTTCGAAGGCAAATTTGTCGGCATTGAAGTCGCGGTGAAAGACAAAGACGCCGTCGCCGAAGGCTGGGCCTACTACAACTTCATCGGCGATAACGGCGAGCAGAAACAAACGGCCAAGGCCTTCGGCAAACAAGCCTGCTGGAGTTGTCACAACGAGCATGGCGCCAAAGACAACGTCTTCGTCCAGTTCTATCCTCGCCTCCGCGACAAGGACTAACCATGCGAGCCGCATTCTACAATGGAAACCGAATCATCGAAACCGGCCCCTGCCCAGCCCGCGCACCAAAAGCAGGCGAGGTCCAACTCCGCGTCTCTCATTGCGGCATCTGTGGAACCGACCTCCATCTCTTCCACGGCAATATGGACCACCGTGTCCAACTGCCCCAGGTCATCGGCCACGAAAGCAGCGCCACCATCGAAGCAATTGGCCCCGAAACAAATGGATGGCAAATCAATGACCGCGTCACCGTCCGTCCGCTGAACCCTTGCGGCCAATGCCCCGCCTGCCAACGCGGCCATAGCCACATCTGCCAGAAACTAAAGTTCATCGGTATCGACGCGCCCGGCGCGATGCAAGGCCTCTGGACCGTTCCCGCGCACACACTCCACCGCCTGCCCGATAATCTGACCCTCGAACACGCCTCCCTCGTCGAGCCGATCGCCGTCGCCTGCCACGATGTGCGCCTCGGCGAAGTGGTAAAAAACGAATTCGCCGTCGTCATCGGCGGCGGCCCCATCGGCGCGTTAGTCGCACTGGTGGCCCAACACAAAGGCGCCCGTGTAATCGTCTCCGAAATCAACCCGTTTCGAATCCAACTTCTCAAACAACTCGGTCTCGAAGTCCACGATCCCCGCACCACCGATATCGCCGCCCTGGTGCAATCCGAAACCAACGAAGCCGGCGCGGACGTCGTCTTCGAAGTCTCCGGAGCCGCGGCTGGCGCGGAGCTGATGACCAAGCTCCCCGGCGTCCGTGGACGTGTCGTCATGGTCGCCGTCTTTCCAAAGCCCGTCCCCGTCGATCTTCACAAATTCTTCTGGCGCGAAATGCGCCTCATCGGCACACGCGTCTACGAACCCCAGGACTTCGACGAAGCCATCGACCTCCTCGCGACAACATCCATCCCATTCCGCCAACTAATCACCGGCGTCTACCCCCTCGAAAATCTCGAAAAAGGCCTTCTGCAAATGGAACAAGGCGCCGACGTGATGAAAATCCTCATCGACTGCCAGAGCTAATCCGCCCGCAGCGCGGCTTACGGGTCAACCCGGCAAGCTCGCCGCGTCGGTCCCGCGACAGCGAACGCCACCAAGTACGCGCCGAAATCCGTCAGATTCACTAACAGTTCCATCCGCGAACCCAGGTACTGCAAAACGCCAACCGCCAGCATCAACCCGCATCTTAGGGAACGCACTTCGAGCATGATGCGGCCTCAGACGCCGCGACATCCCGAATAGTTCCCGCTCTACCGCCGAACGCGCTCCCCGGCCTTGCTCGCCCAAATCTGCACGTTCAAATCGGAACTCTTGTTCCACGCCGCGCCGGTCGCGTCATACTCCTTCGCATACCGCCCCGCCGCTTCAAACAACAGCAATTTCCCGTCCGCTCCATCCGCCGGAGCCTCCCCCTGCGTCGCGTTCGAACCATGCGTGAACCAGGGATAGACTTCGCCCTTTTCACCTACATTCCGGCCCATTCCCCATGCCCCGAACCGGTACCGCTGCCCGCCTTCCACACGTAGGTTCAAATTCCGGAACTCAATCTGATAGATCTTGAAATGCGTCCCAAAGTTCTCATACAGCGGCGCCTCGGTAGCTTCCGAAATCACGACGTCCGCGCCCTCCACCGCATTCGATCCACGCGCCAATCGTCCCGACGACACCGGCGTCAAGTCTTCGTCCGGTGCGCCCACATACAGTCGCAGATCCTGATAAACATCGCCCAAATTCGCCGGGTCCGCGCCGAACGCCCCCGGAACCGCCCACACTCGCAGCGTGTTCACCACCCACCGTTCACCGGCCCTCCCGATCGTAAAATCGTCGCCGACAAAGCCCTGGCTATACAGCGTCCATCGCACATTCGACCGCGCCGTCACTCCCGCCCCGTCGTTCCAGTTGGCCCGCGGCAATCCGCGGTCGACAACCAGTGTTCCGTCTTCCTGCGCAAAAGCGCCGGCCGCAAACAAAACGGCGATCCCGATGAGGCTCCGAGTCTTCATAAACATTATTCTAATCAGTTTTCTCCCGCCATGGTCTTATCCCCGGTAACAACTCTTTGCAGCCTGAACGGCAACGGCACCGGCTTGCTTGTATCGTACTTCTCCAGTTGCCGCGCGCCCACCACGTTGATCATCTTCTCCACCATGAAAGCGGGCAGCCGAATACTCTGAAAATACGCCTTCTCTACCGAAAACGTGACAAAGCCCGCAGCCGCGTTCAATCGCAAATCCACCCATACTTCCTTTTTTCCGTTCAACACCGGCTTCAACAGCATCGGCACCGTACCCGGCCGAGCCTTCTCCACCATGTCAAAATCCACTACCGTAAACGTCGAAACATAGCTCCCCGGAAAGAACTTAACCGTCAGCCGGTCAAGCCCCGGTCGTGGATTCACGGTCCGTGAGTACTGCAAATACTCATTCACTTCAGCCTCAGTCAATTCAAAACGCACCTTCTGCTTCGTCGATTGCGCTTGATTCAATTCGCCAAACAACCGCAGAATCTTCTGCACCGCCGCTGGCTGCGCGGATGCGCTCAACGCCGCCAGGACCATCGCCAATATTCGAATTTGCGTCACCCTCACCATCATACGTTCGGTCTGTGATAGCTTTCATTTACCCATGAGAACATTGACGATCCTCACCCTCACCGCCTGCGCCGCTCTCGCCCAACCCGCTTGGGAGAACCCGGTGAAAAAACTTCTTAAAGAAGGCAAACCCGTCATCGGCGCCACCATCACCGTCGCCAGCGCCGAAGTCGCCGCGCAAGCCGCCGGCATGGGTTTCGACTTTGTTTGGATCGAAATGGAGCATAGCCCCATTACTCTGGAAACCGCTCGCAATATGATCCTCGCCACCCGCGGGCTCAAGGCGCTTCCCTTCATCCGCGTTCCCGTCAACGAACTTTGGATGGCTAAACGCGCCCTCGACGCCGGAGCCATCGGCGTCGTCTTTCCCTTCACCTCAACGCCCGAACTCGCCAAACAGGCCGTCGCCGGTATGAAGTACCCGCCGGCCGGTCGCCGCGGGTCCGGCCCCGCGCTCGCGACTTTCCGCTGGCCCGCCCCCGAAGGCTACGCCGATTTCATGGACAAAAACGGCTTGGTGATCGTCATCATCGAAGAAGTCGGCGCCGTCGACAAGATCGAAGAAATCGCCGCTACTCCCGGCATCGACGTGCTATTCATCGGCGCCAATGATCTCAGCTACTCCCTCGGCCTGCGCGGCAATCAGGACCACCCCAAACACCGCGAAGCGATGGCCAAAATCATCGCCGCCGCCAGGAAAAACGGCCTTCCCGTAGGCCGTCCCGTCGCTAACGCCTCCCAGATCCAGGAAGGCATCAAGCAAGGCTTCACCTTCTTCCAGGGCCCGTCCGACATGGTCCTGATGCGTACCGGCGCCGAAAGCCTGCTGAAACCTTTCGGTAAGTGGGCCGCCGACGGCAAGGACCGGCCGACTTACTAAAAGGAAGGCCTGCTTAGTAACCGGGGGTTCGCTATTTGGCCTTCGGCGCTTGGGCTTGGCGCTTGTTCTAGAAACTCCGCCGTCCGTAAACCTACTTCCGGGTCACAATCGTCCCTGGCCGCGCGCCCGTATGCGTTCCGCGATCCAGCACGATTGTCCCATTCACAATCACAAACTCCACGCCCGTCGCATACTGGTGGGGCTTATCGTAAGTGGCGTTATCGATGATCGTCTTCGGATCGAACACCGTAACATCCGCTGGGAACCCCGGGCGCAGCAACCCCCGGTCATAGATCCTGAGTTTGGATGCATTCGCTGAAGTCATCTTGCGAATCGCCTCCTCCATCGTGATCACCTTCTCGTCCCGCACATACCGCCCCAATACACGAGGAAATGTCCCATAAAACCGCGGATGCGGATGATTCTCCGCCAGGAGCCCCTCCGTCGCAATCGCGCTGCCATCCGACCCGATCGAAACATACGGCGTCTTCATCGCAAACCGCATGTCCTCTTCCGAATGATGGAAAAACACCGTCGGCGCCGACCCCCCGTTATCCACGATCACCTTGAACAGCACATCCACCGGATCTCCCCCCATCTCCCGGATCACCTCGTTCATTCGCCGGCCCTGATACTTCTTATAAGCCGGGTTCGACAACGATGCCAACAACATCCCCTCCCACGAACCGGTCGCCGTGTAATGGTTGTACCAGTTGGTCCCCGGAATGCCGTTCAACACCTCGCTCCGCAGCCGCTCTCGCAGCGAAGCGTTCTGAATATTTTCAATCAACTTAGCCCGCCCGCCCTCATGCGCCCACGGCGGCAAAATACTCGACAAGTTATTCTGCCCCGCGCGATATGGATACACATGCGCCTCCACTTCCTGGCCCTGCGCGCGAGCGTTCCCTATCATCCCAATTAACTCCGGCATCTGCCCCCATAACTTGTGATCCGCTATCTTGATGTGAATCACATCCACCGGCACGTTCGCCCGTTTTCCAATCTCGATCGCCTCCCGGACGGACTCGAACACACCCTGCCCCTCCGTCCGCATGTGCGTCGAGTAAATGCCGCCAAACTTCGACGCTTCTTCACACATCGCCACCAGCGTATTCGTGTCGATCCAGTTTCCCGGCGGCCCGCTCAACGAACTGGAAACTCCCAACGCGCCATCGGCCATCGCCTGCCGTACCGCCGCCCTCATCTTCACTAACTCCTCCGCCGTCGGCGGCCCTGCCGAAGGCCCATGGGTCTGCATCCAAATCTGGCTCGATCCCACATAAGTCCCAATATTCGTGCTGATCCCGCTCTGCTTCAGCCGCGCAAAATAGTCGGTGAACCGCGGAAATGCCCGCGATGGCGCCGCCGATTCGCCCTCGCCGAAGATCATCGTCGTCACGCCCTGCCGCACCATGCTCTGCGCATTTCCATCCGTCAGCAGCGTCGAGTCCGAATGGTTGTGGATATCGATAAATCCCGGGCTGACGATAAGACCCTTCGCGTCGATCACGCGCTTCGCCGTCTTCCCCTCCAGCCGCCCGATCCCCGCCACGCGGCCGTCCTTCAGCGCCACATCGCCCAGATACGACGGATTCCCCGTCCCATCCACCACGCGTCCGCCGCGAATCAGCAAATCGAAATCCTGCGCCCCCAGCGAGCCGGCGAGTAGAAGAAAAAATATAGTTTTCATGGTAGTTTTGGCCATCCCGATTCCTGTTCGATCGCCGCCAGCACCGGGCGTATCACGCGCCCGCCGCTGTCGGAGTTAGTCATTATAACGGCGCCGTGGCTCGCGTCGGCCCGGCAGATCAGTTCACAACGATATCCCGCATTCGCGCCGCCATGTCCGAACCACCCGTGCCCGCCAACGAAGCCAAGCCCGTGCCGTCCTACATGCGGAATAATCATCCTCTCCGCTATGTCGCGTTCGATGATCTTGTTCGACTCCCCCATCACCGCGCTCGCCACCGCAATCGCGAATAAACTCAGATCCGTCGGCGTCGTCCACAATCCCGCCGCCGCCATCTCGGGATACGTGTGCCAGCCCCCTGTATACGACCGCCCGGTATCGTGGAACCCCACCGCTGTCCGCGCCGCCCGCGCCTGCGGCAACGGTTGTTCGAACGTGCTGTTGTGGAGGCCCAGCCTGCTCAGGACAATGCGTTGCATCAACTCCGGAAACGGCCGCTGAAACCGCTCCGTCAGCAACAACTGCAGCACCGTATACCCGCCACCCGAATACCGGTACGTCGTGCCTGGAACCACGTCCACCCGCACCGGCGCAGTATTCGCCGGCGTCGCCCCATCCAGCACCTGCCGCACCGTCGGAACCACTTCGTTCTCGCCATACCCGGGAAATCCATGCACCGTCAGTCCAGCCGAATGGCTCAATATCCCCCGCACCGTCACTTTTTGCGACGCGGTGAACGAATTCTCTGGAACCTGCCAGGCCGTCAGTTTCTCATTCACATTCTCATCAAGCCCAAAGTTCCCATACTGCGCCATGTGCAGCGCCGCCATCGCCGTCACCGGTTTACTGATTGACGCCGCTTGAAACAGCGTTCCCGAACTCGTACCCACACCGTACGTCCGCGCCCATTCCACCGCGCCCTTCCGGATCACCGCAATCGAAACGGCCGGCGTCTTGTATTCCGCCATCGCCGCTGCCGGCCGCCACAACGCTTCAATCCGCCGGATGCGATCTTCCAGCGGCCCGGCATATACCACCGCGCCCGCCCCGGCCAACAGAAACTGTCTGCGCGGCAACATGCGAAACCATTCCATCATGACGCACTCGGCAACTTCGGTGCCATAGCAACTCCAATGCCGGCCGTTCGAACCAAAACAACACGAGGAGTCTGCGGACTTGTTTTTTGAAAAATGTACCGGCCATTGTTACCGGTTACCAGGGCATCCTCCCCCCGGCGGATCTACCGGCGCCGGATGCGTCCTGTAAATCTGTTGATTCTATGGGACTTACTGACTAAATCTTCGCGGCGGACCAGAGCGCTGCTTTGGCCGCTGAAGTGCACACGGAACGCTTTAAAATGACGGGATCTTCATTTGATCGCTACCGATAAAAATGCGTTACGTAAACTCTCCCATGAAGTCGTTGTGGCTCTGATCTGCCGATGCTACTGTTGCTCATCCGGCTTCCCGACTCGAACAAAGCAGTGAACTGCCCCATGCGGTACCCCTGTCTGTCTCTCGAAACTACTGCCCGGTGTTCACCGCGCTGTACCCAGGACGCACCCTTTTGAGCGTCTCTTGCCCTCAAATAACCGCGAAAGAACGGAAGGTTTCATGAAGTCTGCTCTCCTCCGGCCGGCAGGTAGCCAAAGGCATTCGTTGCGCAATCACACCCTGCTGGCCCCCCTTTCCTGGCATCAGGGGCATCGCTTCCAGGATCTGCTTGTTGATCCGGCCATCCACGGCAATCTCATCGGCGCGATTCAACGCTTCCGCGGGAAATCCTACTTGGCTGATGGCGCTCTTCGCGCCGGGCAACTCACCGCCGATGGCCGTCACTGCCAGCCCATCGACGACAACAGTTGGCACTTGGTCGTCCAGGATGATCTCGGCCAAATCATCAGTTGCGCCCGCTACCACCCGATTTCAAAGCCCCAATTCGAAACAACAGTCGCCTCCAAGTCGGCCCTGGCCGGCTCCCCGGAATGGCGTGCAAAGGTCAAAGGCGCAGTCGAGTCCTCCATTCGCCAGGCATCGGCGCGTGGCGCGAGTTTTGCCGAGTTGGGCGGCTGGTGTGTCGCGAAGGCGTCGAGGAATACATCGGAGGCGTTTCGAAGTGTCCTCTGTATGTATGCGTTGTGTGAGATCCTTGGGGGCGCCGTTGGCGTCAGCACCGCGACCACCCGCCACGCGTCTTCTTCCATCCTGCAGCGCATGGGTGCGCAGAAAGCCGCTCTAAACGGCGAAGTGCTGCCGTCTTACTTCGAACCGATGTTCGATTGCGAAATGGACCTCCTTCAATTCGATTCTCTCCGCCCGGCAAAACGATATGCGCACCACGTCGCGGAGTACGGAACCCGGATGAAAGCCGAAGTTCGCGTTATCTGCTGTGAACCAGCCCCCGCGGCGTACCCGGCGGCACGGGCGGCTTTGCCGGGTGCGCTGCTTTCATCGCCGCAGCTCGATACCGGACTTCTAATCCAATAGGGACTCCCGTCTCCGTCAACAGGCCGCGATATCCCGCGGCGACTAAACTTTGAACACCCGCTGTATAGTTCCCGGCGTTTCCGCCGATAGAAAAGACAGTGGCATCGCCACCGTCTCCAGTTTCCCGCATCTCGTTGACCGCAGCGTTTTAGACGGTGGTTTCGTCGTCCGGACTGCGATGGACCTATCAGTTGGCGGATGGGGAGCGTTAGAGGCTCAAAGGAACTCTCGCGTCCGCAATCGGTACGGGTCGTACAACATATCGGAATCTCTGATTGTTGTCCCATGACTGGAAAAAGAACGGAAGTAATCATGAAGTCGGCTCGCGATCGCTCGCCGGAAGACCCGTGGCATCAGTTGCGCAATCATACGTTGCTCGCGCCCGCTACCTGGCATCAAGTGCATCGTTTCCGGGATCTGATTGTAGATGAATCCGGACATGACGAACTCATCGGCGCAATTCAGCGTTTCCGCGGTAAGGCATACATGGAGGACGGAGCCCTCTCTGCCGGAGCACTGACAGCGGACGGACGCCACTGCCAGGCGGTGGACGCCGCCAGTTGGCACCTGGTTGTCCGAAACGACAACGGCGACATTTTGAGTTGCGCCCGCTATTTTCCGCTCACGACGCCGCGATTCGAGTCGACCATCATGTCAAAATCGGCATTGGCGAACTCTGCGGAATGGCGTGAAAAGGTTAAGCAGGCAGTGGAAGCCTCCATCAAACGCGCAAATGCGCGGGGCGCGGTCTTTGCGGAACTGGGCGGTTGGTGCGTCGCCAAGGAGTCCAGAAATTCGACGCAAGCGCTGCGCACAGTCCTCCTTATGTACGCCCTCGGAGAGGTCCTCGGGGGTACTGTCGGTCTCAGCACCGCCACCAAAAGGCACTCTTCCTCCTCCATCCTCCAACGCCTAGGCGCCAAGAGAGCGGATGTGAACGGCGAAGTCCTCCCTGCGTACTTTGAGCCGATGTTCGATTGCGAAATGGAATTACTCCAATTCGATTCCCTCCATCCGGCCGAGCGGTACGCCCCCCAGGTGGCCGAGTACAGCGCGATCATGAAGCGCGGAATACGCGTAGTTTGCGCTCAACCTGCGCCCCCCACCTGCATCGCCTCGCTAACCGGCCTGTTCCGGGCGTTGAGCCCCGCAACCCAGCTTGACGCCCTGACGATTCCCCAGGAGATTTAGGCAAGCCAGGGGCATGACGCCCCCCATCCGCCGTCGTTGACCGCCCAGATGTCGGTTTGTCCGACAACCGCGATGCGGGCGCATGAAAGTGACCAAATAAGGTCGATGCCCGCCTTCTCCGATCATGCTCGGTCACTTTCCGCGAGGCCATAAGCGCGCCCACACTGCCAATTCAGGCCTGTTTCGGCGAAATCTCAGGCATTTCCGCGCGTCGGCGCACTTCGGACACCTACGTGCTTTACAAATGTCGTGCGAATGCAGGAGGATCCTTTCCCCTGCTTTGAAAACAATGCAGTCAAGGTCTGGTCACTCCAGTTCTGCTCTTCTCCAGAAGCGATGGTCCGTTATTCGGAGGATTGTCCCGCATGGGTACGGAGATGTCGCTGGCCGCCAATCGAAGACATGCTAGCCGGAATCAACAAAAAAAGAGGCTGTAAGCCCAGTTAACTTGCGCATTTGTAACGTCTGAACGGCAGCAAACGGCTCGCCGCTCAACATCAAAACAAGCTACCGAATCTGACCAGGGTACACGGCGCGCTCGCGCTTCGTGTCCATAGGGAGAGTCGGACTGTGTAGCGCTCACAAAAATGCCTTCGCGTGTTTCGCGAATTTGGAAAGAGAAAAAAATGAAAACTACGTGCACAACGGCCTCCAGGGGCGCGTTGCTTCTAGGGCTCACGCTAGCGGTTGGGATCACCGCTTCAGCGGTGCCCATAAATGGAAATATCGGCTTCAGCGGCAGCAAACTATTCAGCTTCACGCTTCCTCCCGGCCTGAACCAAGGCTCTTACATCGACTTCCAGAATCCGGTCAACGGCGGAAACGGAGCCATTGTTGCGGGTGGCACCTCGGGCGACTTTAACTTTATCCCGCAATTCGATCCCGGCTTTATCCGGGACTTGGCGACCTCAGCCAACACCCTTGGGTATGAAGTGGCTCCGCCGGAGACCGCCATTTCCATCGATAACTTCCTTTCGTTCGCCAGTGCCCCGGGACTGAATATTCGGTTGACCAAACTGCCGAATGCTACGAACTGCGACGCGAATGTGATCTGCGTAGGCCCGTTTCAACTCGTCCAGAACGGTCCCGCCGTCTCTGTGTCCATCAACGTTATCGGAGTGGTCCTCAGTGGCGGCGATTCCTCAGCCTTCACCGGCCAGATTACCGCGCAGTTCCTCGGCCTCAGCGGTCAGGGCACTACGGTCGCCGAAGTGCTCGCCGAAGCGAACTCCTCGCAAGGTGCTCTCGCCAACTCCTGGAGCGGCGCAATTACCGCATCGGCCATCCCGGAACCCGGAACGGTGACGATGCTCGGCATCGGCGCAATAGCCATGTTCCTTGGCCGCCTCCGTGCAAAACGCCGGTCCATCAACAACTGAGCCTGTCGTAACAGCCACTGTGCCAGTTGCTCCTCGGAGGAGGTCGCTGGCGCAGTGGTTGCTTGATCCTCTCTCTATTCGAACTTCTAAACCAGAACAGTGAACTAATGATCGAGGCACGCTGGAAAGCAGCGCTCAACGAGTGGATCTCCACACTAGGTCCCGCGCATGTCGTCACGGACCCCGCGACCCTTTCTGCGGCCGAAACGACGACATTCTCGACGACCCAGGGGATCCCGGCGATCCTCCGCCCCTCTTCAAAGGAGGAAGTGCAGGAGTGTCTCAGAACGGCAAATCGTTTTCGCGTTGCCCTGTACCCGATAAGCAGCGGGAAGAATTGGGGGTACGGCTCCGCTGTACCAGCTCGCGACCGTACGGCCATTCTCGATTTAGGCCGTATGAACCGGATCGTCGATTTTAGTGAGAAGCTGGCTTACGTTACGGTTGAACCGGGTGTTACTCAACGCCAACTCCAGGAATTCCTGAAAAAGGAAAATTCGCGGCTTTGGATGGACGCCACCGGCTCCAGCCCGCTCTCCAGCCTGATCGGAAACACGATGGAGCGCGGATTTGGGCACACGCCCTATGGCGATCACTTCGCCCACTCCTGCGGTCTGGAAGTGGTCCTGCCTACCGGGGAATGTATCGAAACCGGTTTCAGCCGTTTCCCCAACTCCCAAACCGGCCCTCTTCACCGTTGGGGTGTCGGCCCGTCCCTTGACGGACTGTTTTCGCAGTCGAATTTCGGCGTCGTCACCCGGATGACAGTCTGGCTGATGCCCGCGCCTGAATACTTCCAGGCCTTCTTCTTTCGTTGCGACCGGGAACGGCAGTTGGGTGCGGTAATCGATGAGCTAAGCCGTCTGCGGCTCACCGGGGCCCTGCAAAGCACCGTCCACGTCGGGAACGACTACAAGGTACTCGCGGGGCTCCAGCAGTATCCCTGGGAAGAAACGAATGGCGCAACGCCGCTGTCGCCCGAGTCTATGGAGAAGTTCCGGGCCAAACGGAATCTTGGCCTTTGGAACGGGTCCGGCGGCCTTTACGGCACGAAGGTGCAGGTCGGCGAATCGCGGCGGCTGATTCGCGCCGCGCTCAAGGGGAAAGTCGACCGTCTCAGTTTCCTGGATGACCGGCTGCTCGCCCTCTCCGTCCGCTTTGCAAAACCAGTGAAGTTCTTTACCGGCTGGGACCTCTCCGACCTGTTGAAAGTCCTCCGTCCGCTATACGGCCTTCTCCAAGGGATTCCTTCGGAGCGGCCCCTTGAAAGCGCCTATTGGCGCAAACGTTCCCCCATCCCGGAAAGCATGGACCCCGATCGTGACGGTTGCGGTTTGCTCTGGTTTGCGCCCATCCTGCCCGCCGCCGGTGAGCACGTCGCGATGGTCCGCGCGGCCGTCACGGAGATACTGTACGCCGCGGGTTTTGAACCCATGATTTCATTCAGTTTGATGAATGGCCGCGCCATTGCTTGCGTCATTTCCATATCGTATGACCGGGCCGCTCCGGGCGAGGACCGGCGCGCTATGAGCTGTTATGAGAATCTGGTCGCTCGCGTCAACGCCATGGGATATCATTCCTACCGTCTTGGGATTCAATCCATGGCGGAGATGGATATGCCGGAGAGTTACGGGGCGCTGATTCGCACCATCAAAGACGCCGTCGATCCGGCCGGTATCCTCTCCCCCGGCCGCTATGAGCCCGCGCAAATCAAACAGCAGCACGCGGCTGGCAGTTCGTCGTAGCTCCGCCAGCCTCCACTGCCGGAATCGCCGCCGTTCTCATACCGTGCCCCCGAGATCAGCGAGCATTCGCGTGACGGCAGCTTCATACCGCCCCACATCGCTCGCCGCCAGCAGATCGGTCCGACCCGCCGGTTGATGCAGAATTGGCGCCTGCTTCCAAAATGTCCGCTCGGCGTCAATCGCCGCCACCCGGCACACCGTCTCTGCAAAAACCGCCGGAAATAGAAATGCGGATCATCCGCGTCCATGTCAAAAAAATCCCAAACGCCGCAAAATCCCAGTGCCACCGGACTCCCCCCTTATGGCCGCCCCGTCTGCTCTCGGTTGATCGTCCGTTCTAGAGTTCGCAGAGCGCTACGCCGCGACTACTCCGCTTTGGAGTTTCCCTGGCTGAACAACATTCCGGGTCTAAATTTTAGGCTTCCTGTTTTTGACCGGCCCTTTTCTTCACCGAAGGTCTCACTCCAAACCTATACCCTCTCCCCTCGACAAATCGTTGCATCTCCCTCATTAACAACGATTTAAGCGATCAGTGAGAGAGCACAATGCCAAGGAAAATACCTATGTTTTCCTTGGTGACTCAACGGCCCGGTGAACAGTTGAAACTAATCCAGCCGCTTCTGGAATCGCCCCGCGCTCACCAGCAATATCGTCACCCCTATCAACCCCATCGCCGCCAATTGCGGCCACAAAATCTCCACCCCCGTCCCTTTCAAAAACACCCCGCGCAACACCTCAATAAAGTACCGCAACGGATTCAAATAGGTCAGCCACTGGATCGGCTCCGGCATATTCCGCACCGGAAACGTAAATCCGCTCAACATAAACGCCGGTGTAAAAAAGAAAAACGCCGACATCATCGCCTGCTGTTGCGTCCGCGATATCGTCGACAAGAACAGCCCGGTCCCCAGCGTCGACAACAAAAACAAGCAAGACGACCCCACCAGCATCCATACCGATCCCCGGAACGGCACATGAAAAACCATCAGCGCCGTAACCGTCGCCAGCGCCATGTCCAGCAGTCCGATCAGCGCGAACGGAATGGTCTTCCCCAGCATCAGTTCCAACGGCCGTACCGGCGTCACCATCAACTGCTCCATCGTGCCGATCTCCTTCTCCCGCACGATCGCCATTGCCGTCAACATTAATGTAATCAGAGTGATAATGTTCATTACCACGCCCGGCACGAAGTAGTTCCGGCTCTTCAACTCCTCGTTGAACCACGCCCGCGGCTGAATCTCCACACCGCCCGGAAACTCCCGCCCCCGGGCCCGCCCCAGATTTGATACCACCCGGCTCACATACGCCGACACAATCCCCGCATCGTTCGAATTCGTCCCATCCATCAGTACCTGCACCTGTCCTGTACGCCCGCGGTCCATGTCCGCCCCGAATCCTGGTCCCACCCGCACCACGCTCAATACCGCTCCCCGGTCCAGCAGCAATTGCGCCTCCGCTTCGGTCTCCGGCCGTGCCACCACCTGGAAATAACGCGAATTCGCCAGCATCGCCCCCAACTCCCGGCTCGCCGCCGAACGGTCCTGGTCAAACCACGCCACTCGCGCATTCTCCACATCCAGGTTCACGGCAAAGCCGAAGATGATCAATTGCAACACTGGCGGCAGTATCACCATCATCCGCAGCCGCGGTTCCCGTAGCACTTGCAGTAGTTCTTTCCTCAGTATCGTGACGATCCGGTCCCACATACCCTAGGCCACCTTATGCCCGATCTTCCGCGTCGCCAGCGCGAACACGATTCCCCCATAAACCGCCAGAAACACGATCTGCGCCCACAAAAGCGTCATCCCCTCGCCCTTCAGATATACCGCTTTCAACACCGCAATAAAGTACCGTGCCGGGACGATATAGGTCGTGACCTGTATCGCCTGCGGCATGTTCTCAATCGAGTACATAAAGCCGCTCAACAGAAACGCCGGTAGAAAACTGCTCAACATCCCCATCTGGTACGCCAGCAGTTGCGTCTTCGCAATCGCCGAAATCAGTATCCCCCACGCCAAAGCGCCAAACAGGAAAATACCACTCGCAAAAGCCAGAAAAAACAGGTTTCCCCGCAATGGAACGTCAAAAACAAAAATGCTCACCAGCACCGAAGTCACCACGTCCACCGCGCCGATCGCGAAGTACGCCGCGAGCTTGCCCAATACGATCTCCGCCGGCCGTAACGGCGTCGAGAGCAGTTGTTCCATTGACCCGTTTTCCCATTCCCGGGCGATCGTCAACGACGTCAGCAGTGCCGCGATGATCATCAGCACAACCGCTATCAGTCCTGGGATCAAAAAGTTGCGCGACTTCAGATCCGAATTGTAGAAGACGCGTACCTGCGCCTCCGCCGGCAAACTGGCCCGCCGCCCCGCCATCCGCTCCAGTGACCATCCGGTAATCAGAGCCTGGGCGTAATTGATCGCAATTGATGCTGTATTCGAATCCGATCCGTCCAGCAAAAGCTGCACGCCCGGTCGTTCCCCGCGCGCCAGGTCCCGGTGAAACCCCGCCGGAATCACCACCGCCAGCAATATTGCTCCGCGATCGATCTCCCTGTTCACCAGCGCTGTCGACGTCTCCACCCCTCGCACTTCGAAATACGGCGTGCCCTCAAACCGGGCCCGCAATTCCCGGCTCGATGGCGTCTGATCCTGATCCACGATCATCGTCGGAATGTGGTCTACGTCCAGGGATAGCGCATAGCCGAAAAGGAACAGCATGAACAAAGGCACCAGCAACGCCATCACCAGGCTCCTTGTATCCCGGACTATATGCAGGAACTCCTTTCGCGCCATCGCTTTAACGCGGCGGAACTTCATCGGTCCTCCCGCTCGATCGCCGAAATAAACACCTCTTCCATGGAGCCCACTCCCATCTCTTGCTTCAACGCCCGCGGCGAATCCATCGCCACCGCCTTGCCCTTATAAAGCAACGCGATCCGATGGCAGTATTCAGCCTCATCCATGTAGTGGGTGGTCACGAAGATGGTCCGTCCCGCCTGCGAAAGTTGATCGATCAGATCCCAAAATGCCCGGCGGGCAATCGGGTCTACCCCACTGGTCGGCTCATCCAGGAACAGCACCGGCGGTTCATGCAAAATGGCCGTACCCAATGCCAGGCGCTGCTTCCAGCCTCCGGCCAACAGCCGGGTCATTACCGTCCGCTTTCCCGTAAGTCCAGCCATGGAAAGGACATACTGTTTCCGCTCTTCCCGCCTCTCCTTCGGGACGCCGTAGATTCCGCAGAAGAAGTTGAGGTTCTCCTCCACCGTCAAATCGTCGTAAAGCGAGAACCTTTGGGACATGTAGCCGATCGAGCGCTTCACCTTTTCCGGCTCCGTCGCAACATCGAATCCGCTTACGAATGCGCGCCCGGATGTCGGCGCCAACAACCCGCATAGGATACGGATCGTCGTCGATTTTCCCGCGCCATTCGGCCCCAAAAACCCAAAGATCTCTCCCTTCGCCACCGTCAGACTCACGTTATCGACGGCCACAAAATCGCCGAAGCGCTTCACCAGTCCCTGGATTTCGACGGCGATTTCAGCCGGCATCTTCCGCCCCGATCACCGCCACAAAAACGTCCTCCAGGGTCGGCTGGATCGGCTCCCACTGCCCGCCAACAGGAGGTATCGGAGCGCCTGATTCCAGGAAAACATGCAGTGCCGCGCCCGCTGGTTTCACCGATAGTACGCCCGCTGCGCCCGTCAGCGCCGCGCGAGTCGCTCGTAAATCCGGGGCAACTACTTCATAACATTCGCCCGGCAGCGCTGCCTTCAGTTCCGCCGGAGTTCCAATCCGGATCAACCGGCCCTCGTGCATCAGCGCCACCCGGTGGCAGCGTTCGGCTTCGTCTAGATACGCGGTGGTCACCAACAGCGTCATCCCGCCCTGAATCAACTCTTCCAGAATGATCCAAAAATCTCGCCGCGAAACCGGGTCCACGCCATTCGTCGGCTCGTCCAATAGCAAAATCTCCGGCTTGTGCAGCAGCGTGCACATTAGAGCCAACTTCTGCTTCATACCACCGGAGAGCTTGGCGGCCGGCCGGTCACGGAACGGCGTCATCCGCGTCATCGCTAAGAGCTTTAGTTTTAACGGCTCCAGCTCCGCCGCGCCGACATCGAAGAGATCGGCATAGAAGTCCATGTTCTCTTCCACCGTCAAATCGCCATAGAGCCCGAACTTCTGCGCCATGTAGCCGATCCGGTCGCGAACGGCTTCCGGTTTCTCAGCCACGTTGAATCCCGCCACCGTCGCCGTGCCTGAATCAGCGTCGAGCAGGCCGGTCAACAGACGCAGTGTCGTGGTTTTCCCGGCGCCATCGGGACCCACCAGCCCGAAGACCTCGCCTTTCGGAATCGCCAAGTCCAATGTGTTCACAGCGACGACCGACCCGAAGCGCCTCGTCAACTGGTGCGCGACGATCATCCCGCCAGGCCACCCCGCCCGAGCCAACGCCAGTACTGTCCCCCAACTCCACCCGCCCGCGGCGCCGAGCCGCCAACAGTGCGGATTTTCCGTCTTCCATTCCCGTCCGCACCGTCAGTCCATCCTGTCGCCGGCACAGTGCCGCCAATAGTGCCGATTTCCCGGCTGCCATTCCCATCCGCACCGTCAGTCCATCCTGTCGCCGGCACAGTGCCGCCAACAGTGCG
>Ga0105046_10004646_pt1 | contig 21827 bp, 14 predicted proteins | sample MAT03_FD_78385 | JGI IMG/M metagenome (GOLD analysis project Ga0105046, IMG submission 78385) | Freshwater microbial communities from Lake Fryxell liftoff mats and glacier meltwater in Antarctica - MAT-03 (megahit assembly) | ecosystem: Environmental > Aquatic > Freshwater > Ice > Liftoff...
CATCACGGCCGCGATCGCCATTCCCCGAATCGTCTCCACCTCGGAGCCGGGAGCAGACACTCCGGTGGGCCCGTCATCGGCGCTCCCGGCGGGCTGTCGCCTGGCCAACGACTATACGCTCGGCAACTGGGTCCTGTGGGCGCGACCGGACATCCCCACTTCGATCGACGGACGCAACGATGTCTACGGGCTCGATCTCTCGAAGTTCCTCTGGTTCTACTCCCGAGGTGACCAGCAATCGGTCATCGCCGAGCTCCGGGCCGCCGACGTGACCTGCGTGCTCAGCCGGCCCTCCAGCGAGATCGTCACAGCCCTGGAGGCTGCCGGCTGGCGCGTCATCGCCACCGATGACACTGCGGTCGCGCTGGTGCCACCCGATCCCCCTGAACGCTGATTTCGCGAGGCTTCGATCGGGGATCGTGAATCGCCGTCAGCGACGCCGGTAGGCGGTCCAACCGTCGCCCTGTACCGACAGCTCGAAGCGCGACCGAAGGAGTCGAGCGAGGTCCGGTTGCTCCTCCAGCACCGCAGGCTCGGTGACGAGAACCCATTCGATGGGTCCACTCTCGGCCACCCAGCGGACCGGCGCGTCGTCCGCCTCGAGCGCCTCGAGGCGCTCCTCGGCGGTGAGCGGCCCGACGCCGAACATACGCTCCCCCTCCAGGTCAGCGGCGAAGGGCCACGGTGGCCCGTTCAAGTACCCGTAGTACTGCTGCACCGACCCATAGGCGCGACTCACGAACAGGACGTGCTCACTGTGTCCGAGAGCGTCTCCGGCGGCTCGCGCACCGGCGATCACCGCTTCGAGACGAGGCGGCACCGCAGTCTCCACGTAGGGATAGGGCCGCGGCCCGACGACGAGAACGAGGACGGTTGCGACCGCAACGGTAAGCACAGCGGCCGGTCGGGCCACCCCACGAACGACCAGAACTCGGATCATCGACTCGGACGCGGCACCGAGACCGACCAACATCGGAACCACGAGGAGAACGTGGTAGTAGTCGTGCGTCGCGGTGTGGTGGACGAACACGAGAGCGTGGATGACATAACCGCCCAGAAGGGCGGCACCGAGTGCTCGGGGGCGACGGGAGGCGAACAACAGGCCGAGGACCGCCACCGCCACGAGCGGCAGCGGCAGCACCCGGCCAATCATGTCGATCCACCCGATCCAGAAGCCGTTGTCGAGCAGCACCCCAACCGAGAACCGGTTCCCCTCCTGGGCTCCGATCGAGCCGGTCGCGGTGACGGCGAGCCAGTAGACGACTGCAGGGCCGACGATCACCGAGAGTCGCCGAAGGAAAAGCCTCGACCTCAGGGCACGAGATCCACCCTCCAACCAGGCAATGGCGACCAGGGCGGGAACGACCGCGAAGATGGCGGTGGGCTTGAACAACAACGCCGCGGCCCCGAAGAGGCCAGCCGACCACCACCGACACGTCGCCGGGCTGTCATGGTTGCGCACCATCGACCAGATCGCGAGGACCACGAGGCAGAGCATCGGCCCATCGGGCTGGAACGATCGCGACACGGCCACGCCGTAGGGGAGGAAGAGCCAGAGGAGGGCGGCGAAGGCCGCACCGATCGGACCGACCAGCCGTCGGACGAGGCCCCAGACCGCCGGTACACAGATGACCCAGCACGAGGCGATGATCGCCCGAGGGAGCCAGAGCACCTCGGTACCCGCAAGGAGATAGGAGATCGACCCGACGCCCTGGATCAGGGGCGGTTCGAGGGCCGATGGCGTCCAAGGGGTGAACGAAGCGGGGATGCTGGCTGGCAGTTCGCCACCCATGCTCACCCAGTATCCACGAGCCATCAGGGCATCTATGAGCTGACGGTTGGGCTGGAACGACAACGGAGGCAGGGCAATCCCGACCCAACGCACCACCAGAGCGACGAGCGCCACACTGGCGACAACGGTGCCGACGAGAAGCCTCCTGCGTCCGCCCGACGACGTCCCATCGATCTGAAGTCGCTCGGTCAACCCTGCGGAACCCATCTGCTCTACATCGGCATCTCCGAGCCGTACTTCACCTGCCATCCTGGGCGTCGCTTTCGAGAAGGAGCCCGTCGGATGCCGATTCTGGCATCGACGAGGGTGTGGGCATCGGGGAGCCGCGAGTTCCGAGAAGCCGGATCGCTCGACTCCAGATTGGGTGGACGCAGTTCGGACGGCTCGGTGTACGCGACGCACCCGCCTCGATCACGACCCGCCCTTTTCGAGACCACTTTCGGCGAACGACCTGGGCGAGTCGCACCGGCAACCTATGCCCCACCCTTCATGGTGTGTCCCCGCAGATGCGGTCGACAGCGATGGCGTCGAGTGGGGAATCAGCACGGCACAAGACCTGACACGACGCGTGGTGAAGACGCCGCACTGAAGCGGTGAAGCTCGCCCTCGGTCGGGACCAGTAGCCCCCACGAACGACCGATCTCCACCATGACCGACGTCGTCGACCCGAGTCTGGCCTACACTCGCGGATGCCGGCCTGGTATCCGGCACCATTTCGGACACCGAGACCGCCATCCCCGTGGCGCGGCGACCAGGCTGCCCCCACCGGTCACCATCGGTGCCCACTTCCCTGTGGGGGTTACTGACAACATGCTCCGGCTCCAGATCCCGCTCCCCGAGCGCTACGCCGACGCCTCGCTCGACGAACTGTCCACCCGCATCCACGCGGCCAAGCAGACCCTCGGTGAGCGGGTGTTCATCCTCGGCCACCACTACCAGCGCGACGAGGTGATGCGCTGGGCCGACGCCCGGGGCGATTCGTTCCGTCTCTCGGTGCTGGCCCAGGAGCACCCCGACGCCGATTACATCGTGTTCTGCGGTGTGCACTTCATGGCCGAGTCGGCCGACATCCTCACCGGCGACCACCAACAGGTGATCCTCCCCGACCTCAACGCCGGCTGCTCGATGGCTGACATGGCCGATCTCGAGGAGGTCGAGGAAGCCTGGGAGTCCCTCGCCCACGTCACCGACATCTCCACGGTCGTGCCCGTCACCTACATGAACTCATCGGCTGCGCTGAAGGCATTCGTGGGCGAGCACGGTGGAGCCGTGTGCACCTCCACCAACGCCAAGGCCGTGCTCGAGTGGGCGCTCTCCCTCGGTGATCGGTCCACCAACGGTGCCGGTGGACGCCAGGTGCTCTTCTTCCCCGACCAGCACCTCGGCCGCAACACCGGGTTCCAGCTCGGCTACGGCGACAGCGACATGCGGGTCTGGAACCCCCGCCTCGAGATGGGGGGCCTCGGTGACACCGAGGCCAAGGAAGCCACGCTTCTGCTGTGGAAGGGTCACTGCTCGGTGCACCAGCGCTTCCGCCCCGAGCACATCGCCTCGTTCCGCGCCCAGTACCCCGGCGGCATCGTGGTGACCCATCCCGAGTGCGCCCGCGAGACGTGCGAACTGGCCGATCAGGTCGGCTCCACCGACTTCATCATCCGGGCGGTCGAGGCTTCGCCTTCGGGCTCGGTCATCGGGGTGGGCACCGAGATCCACCTCGTCAACCGCCTCAACGACGAGACGCCCGACAAGACGATCGTGTCGCTCGATCCGCTCGTGTGCCCGTGCTCGACGATGTTCCGCATCGACGCCCCGCACCTGTGCTGGGTGCTCGAGAACCTCGTTGCTGGGCGAGTGGTGAATCAGATATCCGTGGACCCTGCGACCGCTACGTGGGCGAAGGTAGCGCTCGACCGGATGCTCAGCATCACCTGACCCCTAGCGGCCGGCGAGGAGCGCAGTTGCGGAGTTGGCCCAGCTCTTCAGCCGCTCGGGCAGATACGGCACGAATCCGTTGGCCGCTCGTCGCGCCGCCAACGTCGCCGCCAGAATCGACCACCTCAGTTTCTGAGGTCCATCAAACGGCGACGATGGGTCGTACTCTACGAACAGCGTGCTTCGCACGAGGCGCGGATTGCGGTACGGAGTCCCGCGGCGCACGACTCGTTCGCGCAACGCCCGGTAGACGCCAGGCCACGACGCGTCGTTGTAGGCCACGCGAGCCCCGGGGCGGAGTGAACTCACCCAGTCATCGATGTCCTGGAGAACGTCTGCGTACTCGTGTGACCCATCGATGAAGAGTGAATCCACAGATCGATCCGGGACGAGCGGACGAGCCTCGTGCGACGGCCGGCGAACGGGTTCGATGAACGCTCCGAGACCCGAGCGATCGATGTTGGCGCAGAACTCGGAAAAGGTGTCGACGGCGCCGTACTCAGCTCGGTGCTCGACACTCCCGGTGTGAGGGTCGACGGCGAGGACGCGACCCCCACCCGACAAGGACGCAAGCGCAGCTGCCATGGCGATGGTGGAGCGGCCCTTCCACGAGCCGATCTCCACCACGGAGATCGGGCGGCCGTCCTGTGGCGCACCAGCCACCATCGAAAACAGCGCCTCCGCCTCATCGAAGTGCAGCCAGCCCTCCACGCCGTCCAACAAGGCCTGGAGCCGGTCGGCATCGATGGGGTCAGCAGGTTCAGACTGCATCAGAGCTTCCTTTCAGGCCGCACGGGCTGCGGCTCTCCGAACGACGTGCGGCAGACCACAACTGCCCACCACACGATGGCACCGACGACGCCGGACGCAGCCAGAGCCCACCCGATGGTAGACAGATCGCCAAACCAGGCTGCCGAAAGACCCGCCAGGAGCAGGACCGTCGCCGAGGCAAGCGCAGCCCGGAGAGCCGCCGCCGCGTCAGCAAGCACCCGGAGCGCGATCCCCGCACCGAAGATGGCGGCCTCACCCGCCATGAAGATCCCGAAGGGGAGCAGCACCCCCTGCGTGAGCGGCCACGTCTCGCCCAACAAGGCGATACCGAAGGCGTCTGGGAGGACGAGAAGAACCAATGTCCAAAGCGCGGCGAGCGCCATGAGCACCAGTGCGGTCCGCGCTGCGAGCACCACCGCTCTTCGGGCGTCGGCCTCGGCGCGCGCTCCCTCCGGAACCGCGATGAGTCGAGCACCGATGTTGGCGACGTGGAGGGGTCCGAAGACGACCTGGCAACCACGGATCGCCGCGAGCGTTGTGAGCCCGGCGATGCCCCCGACGCCCAAGAGAACCACCTGCCAGGCACCCATCGTGGCTGCGAACTCGCCGAGGAAGCGCGGCCAGAGGTCTCGCCCCCGGTCGAGCCAGGCCCAGGCTCGCCACGGTGCCGGCCAGCCACTCGTCTGCAGGAGGCCGACGATGGCAGCGACGCCGGCCGAGAGCCCCCAGCCGAGCAGGAGGCTCCACGACGTGGGATCGAACCACAGGACCAGGGTTCCGAGCACCACAAGCTGACTGGCCGCCCAGACGCCGTCGTTCGCGAATGCCATCTCGCCACGAGCGGCCGCGATGAACACGAAACGCAACGTGTCCTGCAGGCAGAGCAAAGGCAACGTGACTGCGAGCGCCAGGAGCACGGGTCTGGCATCGGCATCAGCGAACACTGCGACAACAACCACCAGCAGCGCGCCAACGAGGCCGATGCCGACGGCGGCGCTCATCGAGCCGAGTGCAGCCTCGTCGGTGTGATTCCTCGAATGCCGTACGAGGAGGACATCGCCGCACAACGCCCGAGTGACTCCGACCGCCACGAAGTACAACACCATGGCCAGAGCGAATGAGCCGAACCCCTCAGGGGACAGCTGGCGTGCGGCCAGCACGGAGACAGCGAAGTTCGTCAGGCTCGAGAGCACCTGATCTCCGATGGTCCACGTACGGGCCCGGGAGCGCGAAGTCATGCCGGCCGATCGCGAAAGTCGAGCAGCTCCTCGATTGCTCCGGAAAGGACTCCCGCCCACCACGCTGCGCTGTACGTCGCAATGACCGCGGCGCTGCCCGTGCGCTCCGCAGCGTCGATCGGCGGCTCACGGGCGCCCACCGCATCGGCGACCAGGAGCCCTGCTGGGGCAAGGAGCCATCCGGCGGCGCCGACCCGACGTGAGAGCCGCCAGAGCAGGAATACGAACGTCGGAGGTACGGCGAAGAGGGCCAGTTGTCGCAGCGCAGGCCGCTGGCCACGGACCCACCACCGGCCCTTGGCCCTGCCATAGCCGAAGTATTGACGGGCCAATTTGTGGAGGGTTGCCCGTGGCACGTACCCAGAGTCGAGACCCGCCTCAAACCACACCCCCAGGCCGTGGAGGCGGAACCGTCGGTTGAGATCCCAGTCCTCGTTGATCCCGAAGTCAGGGTCCCATCCGCCTAGGTGTCGGAGCTCTTCGGTGCGGAACACCCCCATCCACACGGTGTCGGACGGTCCGGACGAGCTCGATCGCCGGTACCGCGACAACCCGGTCGTGTAACGGTTCGACAACGCCCGAACGATGGAGCGGTCGATGAGTCGCGCTGAGCGAGCCACAGGGACCTGACTCCCCCCGACCACACCGATCGTCCCTTCGCGATCGAGGATGCCGGTGGTGGTCGCGACGTAGCCGGGCTGGATCCGGCTGCGGGCGTCGAGGCGCACCACGAAGCGACCGCGAGCGGACTCAAGCCCGCGGTTGAGACTGATGGAGGTGCGTCGCCTGGGGTTCTCGACGACATGCAGCGCCAACCCGAGGGTCGCGGCGGCACATCGAGCCGCGTCCACCGTTGCGTCCGACGAGCAGCCGTCGACCAGGATCACCTCGAGTGCATCGGCCTGGAGCCCCTGAGCGGCGACGGCCTCGAGGCAACCACCGATGTCATCGACTTCGTCGAGGGCGGGGATGATCACCGAGACCAGCGGGACCTCCGACGTCATCGCCCACCTCCACCGAGGACACTCCGGATCGTGCGGCCGGTGATGCGCAGGTCGAGCGACAGGCTCTGGTGCCGTAGGTACCAGAACTCGTACTGGAGCTTCTCCCTGGCGTCGGTCTCGTCGGCCCCGTACGGATACTTGACCTGGGCCCATCCGGTGAGACCAGGCCGCACCAGGTGACGCAGGTCGTAGAAGGGCAGAACGCTTCTGAGCTCGGCCACATAGTGCGGCTGCTCCGGACGAGGCCCCACCACCGAGAGATCACCACGAATGATGTTGATGGCCTGGGGGAGCTCATCGAGATGGGTCCGCCGCAGGACCTTGCCGAACGCGGAGATCCGCGGATCGTCGGCGCGGGTCCACTCCCCGGCCGCCGTTTCGCCGGAATCGGTCCGTGGCCGCATCGTGCGGAACTTCAGGATGGAGAAGGTCGTTCCCTGTTTGCCGACCCGCTGCTGACGAAAGAGCAGCGGTCCGCGATTACCAACGAGGTTGCCGACCGCCACGAACGGGACCGAGACGAGAAGAAGAAGCGACGCCACGAGTCCGATGACGAGGTCCATCAGGCGCTTCACCCGCCCGTAGCGCGCCCGATGCACCTCGCCGACGTCGAACAGCAGGGACACCCGTTCGAGCTCGACCAGGGGCACCTTGCCCAGCCATTGATCGACGAACAACGAGTAGCTGCGCACCCGCACACCCCGACCGTGCAGTTCGGCCGCCTGCTCGACGATCGAGTCGTCGGCCTCCGCATCACGGTCGAGCACCACCAGCGTGGCACCCGTCTCGACGACACGGGCCACGAGGGGCCCGTCGGAAGCGGGCTTTCCCTCGAGTTGGCCCGCCCCACTCGGGAGCATGACCCCCACGATCGCCGCCGAGAACTCGGGGGCCCGGCGTAGGTCGCGTCGAAGCGCCTCGACCTCCTCGACCGACCCGACGACAAGGACCCGGTCACGGTCGGCGGCGCGCTGACGACCGCCGACGGCGAGCGCGGCACAGAACAGGTACCAGGGCACGAGCAGCACGGCCGAACCGAACACCACGAAGCGGGGCAGAAGGGCGTCGCCGGTCAACAGCTGGAGAACCGAGATCACCACCGCCCCGCTGACCGCAGCCACGACCGAGACCACGAGGGCCCGCCCGGCGGTGCGGGGCAGTTCGGGCAGACCGAGCCCGTAGGCGGTGACCATCAGCACGGCGATGTAGAGCAACGACCATCCGAAGCGGAACGTGCCGGTGTAGGAGTAGGGCGGATCGGCGATCACCCGGGAGTGATAGATCGACAGGCCCACCACGGCCGCGACGATCCCGCCGTACAGCGCCCACCGCGCCCCTCGTCTCATCGATCCACCCTAGGGACGCGACAGTCTCAGCTCGGGGACAGGAGCGGCGCGAGGAACTGACCCGTGTAGCTCTCGGGTGTCGCGGCGACGTCCTCGGGAGTGCCTTCCACCACCACTGTTCCTCCTCCGGTGCCCCCCTCGGGACCCATGTCGATCAACCAGTCGGCGGTCTTGATGACGTCGAGGTTGTGCTCGATGACCAGGACCGTGTTTCCTTGATCGACAAGTCGGGACAGGACCGTGAGGAGTTTGCGGATGTCCTCGAAGTGCAGGCCGGTGGTGGGCTCGTCGAGGATGTACATGGTGTGGCCGGTGGAGCGCTTGGCCAGCTCCGACGACAGCTTCACCCGCTGGGCCTCGCCGCCCGACAGCGTGGTGGCGGGCTGGCCGAGGCGGACGTAGCCGAGACCGACGTCGACGATGGTCTGGAGGTGACGGGCGATGGCGGGCTGGTTGGCGAAGAACTGCACGCCGTCTTCGCAGCTCATGTTCAGCACGTCGGAGATGTTCTTGTCCTTGAAGGTGATGTCGAGGGTGTCGCGGTTGTAGCGGGCGCCCTTGCACACCTCGCACGGGACGTAGACGTCGGGGAGGAAGTGCATCTCGATCTTGATGGTGCCGTCGCCGGCGCAGGCCTCACAGCGGCCACCGGAGACGTTGAACGAGAACCGGCCGGGCAGATACCCCCGCACCTTGGCCTCGTGGGTCTGGGCGAAGAGCTTGCGGACGTGGTCGAACACCCCGGTGTAGGTGGCCGGGTTGGACCGTGGGGTCCGCCCGATCGGCGACTGGTCGATGTTGATGACCTTGTCGATCTGGTCGAGCCCTTCCACCGTCTTGTGCCGCCCCGGAGGGGTCTTGGAGCCATAGACGGTCTGCATGAGCGCCCGGAAGAGGATGTCGTTCACCAGGGTGGACTTGCCCGACCCGGAGACCCCGGTGACTGCGGTGAAACAGCCGAGGGGGAACTCGACGTCGACGTTCTTGAGGTTGTGCTCACGGGCCCCGCGCACCACGATGCGAGGCCCGGGGGGCGTGCGGCGCTGAGCCGGCACGGGGATGGAGCGCCGACCCGAGACGTACTGGCCCGTCAGCGACTTACGGCTCTTCAAGAGGCCCTTCACCGGTCCGGCGTACACCACGTCGCCCCCGTGCTCCCCTGCACCCGGCCCGATGTCGACCACGTAGTCGGCGACCCGGATGGTCTCCTCGTCGTGCTCCACCACCAGGACCGTGTTGCCGAGGTCGCGGAGGCGGATGAGGGTCTCGATCAGGCGGCGGTTGTCGCGTTGGTGCAGCCCGATCGACGGCTCGTCGAGCACGTACAGCACCCCGACCAGCCCTGAGCCGATCTGGGAGGCGAGGCGGATGCGTTGCGCCTCACCGCCGGCCAGGGTGCCGGCGGATCGACCCAGGCTGAGGTAGTCGAGGCCGACGTCGAGGAGGAAGCCCATACGGGCGTTGACCTCCTTCACCACCCGCTCGGCGATGAGGCGATCGCGTTCGGAGAGCTCGAGCCCGGCGAGAGCCTTGGCCGCGTCGGCGATGGACATCGCAGAGATGTCGGCGATGGTGTTGCCGTCGATGGTCACCCCGAGGGAGAACGGCTTGAGGCGAGCGCCACCGCATTCCGGGCAGGGCACCTCGCGCATGTAGCCCTCGACCTGCTCGCGCTGGCTGTCGCTCTCGGCGTCGGTGTGGCGACGCCGCAACCACGGCACCACGCCTTCGTACTTGGCCTCGTATGAGCGCTGGCGACCATAGCGGTTGCGGTACTGGACCTTGATGCGCCCACCCGACGCGCCGGTGCCGAACAGCAGGAGCTTCTGGTGCTTCTTGGCCAACCGGGCGAACGGCACATCCATGTCGATGTCGTGGGCGGCGCACACCGACTCGAGCAGGCGACCGAAGTACTGGGTGCGGGCGGTGGCCCACGGGGCCAGCGCGCCCTGGCCCACGGTGAGGTCGGTGTTCGGTACGACGAGCTCGGGATCGACTTCGAACCGCGTGCCCAGGCCGTCGCAGTGCTCGCACGCGCCGTACGGCGAGTTGAACGAGAAGTTGCGCGGCGCCAGCTCTTCGAACGACAGCCCGCACACCGGGCACCCGAGGTGCTGGCTGAACGTGAGGACCTCGTCGTCGAGGCCGCTGTCGTCGTGGCGGCCGACGATCTGTACCTCGGCCACCCCTTCGGCGATGCGCAGCGCGGTCTCGAGCGAGTCGGTGAGCCGGCGCTCGATGCCGTCGCGACGAACCAGCCGGTCGACCACCACCTGGATGGTGTGCTGTTCGTAGCGGGCCAGCTCGACGGTGTCGGTGAGCTCGTGGAGCTCGCCGTCGACGATGGCCCGGGCGAACCCCTGTGAGGCCAGGTCGGCCAACAGCGTGTCGTAGGTGCCCTTACGGCCCCTCACCACCGGGGCCAGGACCTGGAAGCGGGTGCCCTCGTCGAGCTGGAGGATGCGATCGACGATCTGCTGCGGGGTCTGGCGGGTGATGACGGCACCGTCGGTGGGGCAATGGGGAACACCGATACGGGCGTACAGCAGTCGCAGGTAGTCGTAGACCTCGGTGATGGTGCCCACCGTGGAGCGCGGGTTACGCGACGCGCTCTTCTGGTCGATCGAGATGGCCGGCGACAGCCCCTCGATGAAGTCGACGTCGGGCTTGTCCATCTGGCCGAGGAACTGGCGGGCGTAGGACGAGAGCGACTCGACGTAGCGGCGCTGGCCCTCGGCGTAGATGGTGTCGAAGGCGAGCGACGACTTGCCGGAACCGGACAGACCGGTGAAGACGATCAGCTGATCGCGCGGGAGATCGACGGAGATGTTGCGGAGGTTGTGCTCACGAGCACCACGAACGACGAGCCGATCCACCCCGAGAGCATACCGGCAGCACCAACCTCCAGAACGGACGTTCGATCGAGGTCAGCCGTCGCGAGCGTAGACCGCCGCGCCGTAACCCTTGGTGGTCATGGTCTTCGACACCAACGACCACCCTTCGGGGTCGGCCAGTTCATAGCCCGGGACGATCGTCACCGTGACGGCCTCGACCCCCGCCTCGTTCAGTCGACGGAAAGCTTCGTTCTGCTCGATCGGCAGGGTCAGGTCGTCCTCCTCCACCAGAAGCCAGCGGCCCGACGGGAGGTCCCGCCAGGCCAGGCGAGCGACGGCCGGCGTCGTGGAGATGACGACGGGAGACCCCCCGTCACCCGCAGGCGTCCGCGCCGCCACTTCGGCCACCGTCGTGACGACCTGCTCGGTCAGCTCGTGGGCATTCCGAAGCGTCGCCGTCGCCAGACCGGCCAGGATCAGACTCATCCCGACGATGGTGGTCACGAGGATCCGGCCGGTTTCCGGCGTCGTCGCTCGGGTCCTCGACAAGGCGACGACAGCCACCGGGACCAGGATCGGCAGGCCCATCGCGAAGAACCGACCACCCCACTCACCCGCACCCCCGACGCCGTACTGAGCAGCGAGCACACCGAGGGCGAACACGGAGAAGACCGCGAGTCCGACGCCAGGACTTCCCTTCACGTCGTCCTTCACCACGAGCAGCAACCCCGCCACGAGGATCGGCGTGACCAGCAACAGGCCGGGCACATTCCCCAACGGCTGGAGGACGGCAGAGACCAAGGTGAGGACCATAGCGGTGACCCCCAGACCGGCGACCACGAGTGTCGACGCAACTCGACGTCGGATCAGCATTGCCGCCAGGGCGAGAACGAGCGCAGCCAAGAGGAGAAGGTTGTGCTCCCCTGATCGGATCGTGGTTGCCACCAGCCCGCTCCAGCGACTGGCGAGGAAGCCCGCCTCCTCGCCGAGCGACGGAGGACGCAGGTCACCACCCCCGTCGAGGATGCGCGAGTACCAAACCCGGTTCACGAGGAACATCGCCAGAGCCGGGACGACAACGGCGAGCGCGGCAGCGAAGAGACGTCGATCGCTTCGCCTCCAGGCCAGAACGCAGAAGACGAACGTCGCGGCGGCGACCATGAGGACGGCTTCGTTACGAACGGCGATGGCGACCACCACTGCGCCCGCCACGAGGAGAAGCCACGGCGCTCGGCCGGAGCGGCACCACCGTTGACACCCGACCGCCGCCAGTCCCACCACGGCCGCACCGATGGAATGAGCGATGACGGAGTACGCGTAGAAGAACAACGGCGTGGCCAGACCCACCGCCCACATCGTCGATCGTCGAGCCCCAGGGGAGGACCCTGACACCAGCAACGCGGCGCACACGGCGGCCACGAGCGTCCCGGCCACGCCGAGAAGAACGACACCCGGCAATCCGAGCGAGCCGAGCAGAACGCTCACCACGACCGGGTACAGGGGAAGCTTGGCGTAGGAAACCCACTGCCCGTCGGCCGCGCGCTCGGAAAGATGAATCGGAAACCACTCCCCTTGCGGGTCGACTTCTGGAAACGGCACCGGGAACCGCCATCCCCCACCGTCAGCGAGCTGCTGCGCCTGAGCGAGCACCGCGCCCTCGTCTGCGGACCACTGCCAGTGCACGTCCAGAACGGGGAGCATCACGAGGAGAACGACCAGCAACGTGAGCACGTGTGCCCACAGGGGCGCGCCCCACATCCGTCTGACCGCCCGGAGAACCATCACGCTGCCATCATTGCCGACGAAGGGCGTGACGCCGGCACCACCAAAGCCATAGAAGAGCGGGTTTCTCACCGGTCGAGGAGCACGACGCGACCGCCGCTCGCGGCGAACGCCGATGGCGTCACGTCGACCCCGGGCAACGTCACCTGAACCGATCTCGCGGTGGCGACGGCGACGGGGCCGTCCGTGGCATCGCGGATGGTCTGGGCGACCTGTGACAGCTCCGCCCGCTCGGCGAGAACCCAGCTCGTACCGTCGTCCTCCCAAGCCACCTTCGGCAGGTAGGACTGGTCCGTCACCACGGTGGCCACGTCGAGCGCCCGGAATTCGTCGATGAGCGCACGCGACTCCCGATTGATGCTTCCGACCACGACCAGGGCCACGATGACCGAAGACACCGCCAGCGCGCCCACCGCGCCCCGAACGCCAGAACCGAGTCGGTGCGAAGCACCGCCCTCCCCGAGCTGCCACCCTCCCAGACAAGCGAGCGGGACGATCGCCGCGGAGAAGAACCGACCGCCCCATTGGATGGCGCCACCGTCGGGGTACTGCGAGGCGAGCACTCCGACCACCAGTAGTCCGAGGAACACCAGCACCACTCGTGCGGGCCCCGGGCAACGACGACGCCAGAGACCACCGACCACGAATGCCGCCACGGGCCACGCCGGGAAGAAGCCACTCACGAGATCGTTCGAGCTGATCCAGGCCCGACCAGAGGTGAGAAGAGCCGAAGCGAGCAACGCGATCAGGACGATTCCTCGATCACCCCGAGACCCTGCGGCGGAACGGACGCCCGCCCATCCGGCGAGAACCATCGCCACGACACCCATGATGATCAACGTCGTGCTCTGACGAGTCGGGAGGAACGCCGGCTCGAGCAGGGAGTGCCAGAGGCCGTCGAGTCGGCCGGCAAGATAGGACTCACCACCGGTTCGGTCGGTCAGCAACGACCGGGAGCCACCAGTGATGCTCTCGACCCACATCCGCTGGACGACGACCGCGATCGCGGTCGCCCCCACCACACTCGCCCCGGCCACGATCGATGGCAACCGTCTCGTGGACCACTGTGCCGCCACCACCGCCCCAGCCAGGGCCATCGCCACCACCAACCCGTCCGAACGCAGGAGCGCGGCGACGACGCCCGCGAGCGCCACTGCGGCAACCGCAAGCCACCCAGAGGATCGCTCGGAGCCTCGGCGATGCCAGGCGAGAGCCCCGGCGACCCCGAGCCCGGCCACGGCCGTCATGAGTGCGTGCCCCCACAGGATCCAACCATTCACCAGGACCGGGCTGGAGGCGCACAACCAGAAGGCCGATCGACGCGCCGTGGGCCCGGCCCAACCCGCAACGGCCCAGGCGGCGACGCACGCCAGAACCACCGCCAAGAGCGGAACCGCTTCGAGCCCATTCGATCCGAGCAGCGACCAACCCGCGGCGAGGACGACGATGAACAATGGTTGCCGGGCGTAGGGAAAGACCCCGTTCGGACCCTGTTCGACCCCAGCGAGCGGATACCAGTCGGCCCCCGGATCTACTGACGAGTACCGCCATCCGACGTCCCAGCTCCCCTCGGCCACCGCACGAGCCTGGGTGCCGTACAGGCCCTCATCGACGGTGATGACGCCATGAAGACCGACGAACCAGGTCGCGGCGAACAGTGCCGCGCAGAGAACCAGGACATGAACCCAGAGGGGCGAAGCCCAGGCCGAGCGGGCCCACGTGATCAGGACGGGTCCGGGCGGCGCTCCCGCGACAACGACATCGTCCATCGTCATCGCCGATACCCCGCCACCGAGAGCCGGGGGACCGCAGTCGTCAGGCCCACGACGATTCTCACGAAAGTGGACCCGTTCGCCATCCTTCTCATCATGACCCATCAGCGCAGCCGTTCGGCCGAAGGTCGCTCTCTCAACCGACTTCGCGAAGCTCCCGTTTCAGATCCTTGATCTCGTCGCGGAGACGGGCGGCGTACTCGAAGCGCAGATCAGCCGACGCCTCGTGCATCTCCTCTTCGAGGGTGCGGACGAGCCGCTCGAGCTCGGCGGCGGGCAACTCGGCGAAGTCGGTGCGGGGGCGGTCGCGCCGGGTGGAGCGCTGATCCTTGCCCGGCATCGGTGCCTTCGCCGCCGGGCGCAGGTACGCCAGGATGTCGGTGACGGCTTTGCGAATGGTCTGGGGGTTGATGCCGTGCTCGAGGTTGTACGCCTCCTGCAGTTCGCGCCGGCGATTGGTCTCCGACAGCGCCCGCTGCATCGAGTTGGTCACCCGGTCGGCGTACATGATCACCTGCCCGTCGACGTTGCGGGCGGCTCGGCCGATGGTCTGGATGAGCGCCGTCTCCGAACGTAGGAAGCCCTCCTTGTCGGCGTCGAGGATGGCGACCATCGACACTTCCGGGAGGTCGAGTCCCTCGCGCAGCAGGTTGATGCCCACGAGGACGTCGAACTCTCCGAGGCGTAGATCGCGGAGGATCTCGATGCGCTCGATGGTGTCGACCTCGCTGTGGAGGTACCGGACCTTGACGCCCAGCTCGAGGAGGTAGTCGGTGAGGTCCTCGGCCATCTTCTTGGTGAGGGTGGTCACCAGGACCCGATCACCCTTGATGACGGTGGCGTTGATGTTCTCGATGAGGTCGTCGATCTGACCCTTGGTGGGCTTCACCACCACCTCGGGATCGATGAGGCCGGTGGGCCGCACGACCTGCTCGACGATCTCGGCCGAGTGCTGACGCTCGTAGGGCCCCGGGGTGGCCGACAGGAACACGGCCTGACCGATGCGCTCGGTGAACTCCTCGAACCGCAGCGGACGGTTGTCAGCCGCCGAGGGCAGGCGGAACCCATGCTCGATCAAGGTGGCCTTGCGCGACCGATCGCCCTCGTACTGGCCGTGGAGCTGGGGCACGGTGACGTGGCTCTCGTCGAGCACGACCAGGAAGTCGTCGGGGAAGTAGTCGATCAGCGTGTAGGGGGGCTGACCGGCGGAACGACCGTCGATCGGGCCGGAGTAGTTCTCGATCCCGTTGCAGTACCCCACCTCGGCCATCATCTCGAGGTCGTACTGGGTGCGCATGCGCAGACGCTGGGCCTCGAGCAGCTTCCCCTCCTTCTCGAAGGTGGCCAACTGCTGTTGCAGCTCGACCTCGATGCGCGCCATGGCCTTGGTGAGCCGCTCCTCGCCGGTGACGTAGTGCGTGGCCGGGAACACGATGAGCTCCTCGAGCTCGGTGACCTTCTCGCCGGTGAGCGGATCGACCACGGTGATGCGCTCGACCTCGTCGCCGAAGAGCTCGATGCGCACTGCCGTCTCGTCGTAGGCCGGGTGGACCTCGATGGTGTCGCCCCGGACCCGGAACTTGCCGCGCACCAGGTTCATGTCGTTGCGCTCGTACTGCAGGTCGACCAGGCGGCGCAGCACGTCGCGCTGCTCGTGGTTCTCCCCGACGCGCACCACGAGCAACTGGTCCTTGTACTCGAGCGGCGAACCCAGGCCGTAGATGCACGAGACCGACGCCACCACGATGGTGTCGCGCCGGGTGAGCAAAGCCGACGTGGCGGAGTGGCGGAGCCGGTCGATCTCGTCGTTCACCGACGAGTCCTTCTCGATGTAGGTGTCGGAGGCCGGCATGTAGGCCTCGGGCTGGTAGTAGTCGTAATAGGAGACGAAGTACTCGACGCGGTTCTCGGGGAAGAACTCCCGGAACTCGTTGGCCAGCTGCGCGGCCAACGACTTGTTGGGGGCCATCACCAGCGTCGGCCGCTGGAGCTGCTCGATGGTCCAGGCGATGGTGGCGCTCTTGCCCGAACCGGTGATGCCGAGCAGTGTCTGATAGCGATTGCCGTTGCTGATGCTGTCGACCAGCTCGGCGATGGCCCGAGGTTGATCGCCCGCCGGCGCGAAATCGGAGACCAGGCGGAACGGGGGCATGGAAGCGAGTGTACGAGGGGGCTGCGACAGCCCTCCTCGACCGCCGGTCCACGGGGCCCCACCGGACGGGCAGTGGCGCCCCGTGATGCGTCACCCGATCCGGGACGACGGACAACTAGGATCCACGGTCCACTCGACACGGGATGGATGACAGATGCGGGACGCCTTGGGCGCAGTGCAGTCGGTGCTCGTTCTGGGCGGCACCTCGGACATCGCCCTGGCCACCGTTCGGGTGCTGATCGCCGACCGGTGCCGAACGGTGGTGCTCGCCGTCAGGGACCCTGATGCGTCCACCACCATCACCACCATTGCCGCCCTCCGCCAAGCCGGGGCCACGACGATCGAGGCCGTGTCCTTCGACGCCACGGAGCCCGCCACCCACCAGGCGGTCATCGACGACTGCTTCGATCGCTTCGGTGACATCGACCTGGTCCTCTCCGCCTTCGGTGTCCTCGGCGATCAGACGACCTTCGACCGAGACGTCGAGGTCGCGGCTCGCGCCGCGACCGTGAACTACGTGGGTGCCGTCTCCAGCGGCCTCGCCGTGGCCGAGGGACTGCGTCGACAAGGCCATGGCACGCTCGTCGTCATCTCCTCCGTCGCCGGAGTGCGCGCCCGGCGCGACAACTACGTCTATGGATCCTCGAAGGCCGGTGTCGACGCATTCACCCAGGGCCTCGGTGATGCCCTCATCGGTACAGGGGCCCGGACCGTCGTCGTGCGGCCGGGCTTCGTCCACACCAAGATGACCGAAGGCATGGCGGCGGCACCGTTCTCGACCACACCCGAGAAGGTGGCCGAGGCCATCGTCGAGGGCCTGGCCAAAGGTCGAGAAGTCATCTGGGCGCCCCCGATCCTCCGCTACGTCTTCGGTGTGCTGGGCCACCTCCCCCGGCCGCTCTGGCGCATCGTCAGCCGTCGCTGAAATGACCACCGACGCCGACCCGTCGGCGATGTCCACCATGTCGCAAGCCACCGGCATCCTCCGGTCTCTGCGACCCCGGCAATGGGCCAAGAACGTCCTCGTCTTCGCCGCACCTGTCGCGGCCAGCGTCATCGACGAGCGCGACGCGCTCCTGCACACCGCGGCGGCGTTCGTGTGCTTCTGTGCGGCGGCGAGCGCCACGTACCTCCTCAACGATGCACGCGATGTCGAGGCCGACCGCCGCCACCCGACCAAGCGCAACCGACCCATCGCCGCCGGCGTGGTGTCCGTTGGTCTGGCTCAGGCGCTCGCCGTGGTCCTGCTCGTCGCCTCGGTGGTCGGCGCCTTCGCCACCGCCGTCGACTTCGGCTGGGTGCTGGTCGGCTACCTGGCCCTCACCACCGCCTACACCTACCGGCTCAAGGCCGTACCCGTCCTCGACATCGTCGCCGTCGCCGCCGGTTTCGTGCTGCGGGCGATCGGTGGTGCGGCCGCCGCAGGGGTGCCGATCTCCGAGTGGTTCTTCATCGTCACCTCCTTCGGCGCCCTCTTCATGGTGGCCGGCAAGCGCGAGGGGGAGGCCACCGACCTGGCCGGCGACGCCGTGGCCGTCCGACCGGCGCTCGATGCCTACACCCCGACGTTCCTCGCCTACCTGCGCGCCGTCTTCTCGGGCGGCACCCTCGTCGCCTACTGCCTCTGGGCGTTCTCCTCCGCGGAGGCCAAGCCCGACGGGGCGTTCCTCTTCCAGTTGTCGATCGTCCCGTTTGCCGTGGCCATCCTGCGCTACGCCCTCCTCCTCGATCAGGGCAAGGGCGCCGAACCCGAGAAACTCATCATGTCCGACCGCATCGTCATCGGTGCCGGGGTCGGGTGGGCCATCATCTACGCCAGTGCCGTCTACACCGCCTGAACCGAACGCTCCCGACCGCAACCCACCCCGCGAGCTCGCGGGGTGGGGGCGAACGGCACCCACTGCGGCCGACGTGCGCCGCCCGACCTCGGCGACCGAGCTCGCCCGGGCCCTACCTCACCGAGGCGGGCGGGGGCTGATCGCCCGGGGCCTCGGACGAAGCTACGGCGATGCTGCCCAGAATGCCGGTGGACGGGTGATCGAAACGATCGACGTCGACGCCTTCACCGTGGACGAAATCCACGACGACCACCTCCTCGTCACGGCGGAAGCCGGAGCCACCATCGACCGGCTGCTGCACGCCCTCGTCCCCCAGGGGGCCTTCGTCCCGGTGACGCCAGGCACCCGTTACGTAACCGTCGGGGGCGCGATCGCCGCCGACATCCACGGCAAGAACCATCACCACCGCGGATCGTGGTGCGACCACGTCCGCTCGATACGCCTCCAGCTCCCCTCCGGCGAGGTGGTCGACGTAGGACCCGATCGCGACGCCGACCTGTTCTGGGCCACGGCTGGAGGGATGGGACTCACCGGCACGGTGCTCGATGCCACCTTCACCTGCCCCCGCATCGGATCGAGTCGGCTGCTCGTCGACACCGACCGCACGACCGACCTCGACGAAGTGATGACCCTGATGACCGAGGGTGACGACGCCTACGAATACTCCGTGGCGTGGATCGACCTGATGGCCACCGGCGCGTCGATGGGTCGGTCGGTGCTGACCCGGGGCCGCTTCGCCACCGCCGACGAGGTCGCCGGCGGCCCCGGGGCCCCACCACCGGACTACCGGGCCGGTGTCCTGGTCTCGGCACCACCCATCGTGCCCAACGGGCTGCTGAACCGACTCAGCGTGAAGGCCTTCAACGAGTTGTGGTTTCGCAAGTCACCGACCCACCGCCGCGACGAGTTGCAGACCATCCCCACCTTCTTCCACCCGCTCGACCTGCTCGGCGGTTGGAACCGGATGTACGGGTCACGAGGGTTCCTTCAGTGGCAGTTCGTGGTTCCGGCGGCCGCAGAGGACGAGCTGCGCCGCATCGTCTCCGTCCTGAGCGCCGCCCGGTGCACATCCTTTCTCGCCGTGCTCAAGCGGTTCGGACCGGGCAACCCCGGGCCGTTGTCGTTCCCGATGGAGGGTTGGACCCTGGCCCTCGACATCCCCACGGCCGTCTCCGGTCTCGGTCCGCTGCTCGATCGCCTCGACCACCTCGTGGTCGAAGCGGGCGGTCGGGTCTACCTGGCCAAGGACAGCCGCCTCCTCGCCGCCCGGCTCGGCGAGATGTACCCCCGCCTCGCCGAATGGCGGTCGGTGCGCGAGCGCGTCGACCCCGAACAACAGCTCCAGAGCGACCTGGCCCGACGCCTCGGGCTCTAGCACCCCCGGGCTCTAGCGCCCCGCGGCCGCCTCGGAGCGCGACTCGATCCAGCGCCACAGCCGGTCGATCTCGCCGTCGAGGGCCGCTCGATCGCCGTCGTTGACCACGACGAAGTCGGCGCGGGCCCGCCGTTCGTCGCGTGAAGCCTGGCGGGCCATCCGGGCCCGCGCGTCGACCTCGTCGAACCCTCGGAGGGTGACGAGGCGGTGCACGGCGAGGTCGGCGTCGGTGTCGACCACCACGATCACATCGACGGAAACGGCGTCGTTCTCCACCAGGAGGGGTACGTCGAGCACCACCAACGCGCCCGTGGCCTCGGCGGTCGCCAGCCGCTGCATGATCTCGGCGCCGACGGCGGGGTGCACGATGGCGTTGAGGGCCCCGAGCGCCTCGGTGTCGGTGAACACCCGGTCGGCCACCGCCTGGCGATCGAGGGTGCCGTCGGGATGGAGAATCGCGGGACCGAAGTGCTCGACCATCGCGCCCAGCACCGGCTGCCCCGGCGCCTGCAGTTCACGGACCACGGCGTCGGCGTCGATCACCGCCGCGCCCCGCTCGGCCAGCGCGGCAGAAACCGTCGACTTCCCCGACCCGATACCCCCGGTCAGACCAATTCGCACGGGCTGACCGTACACCGGTCGCATCCGACGGCACGGGCCCGATCCCGCAGACCGACCCCGGCTTCAAGGTTTCGTGCCAACGGCCGACAATGGGAGGGTGTCCGAAGCGATCGACAACAGCAGCTGGCGAGAGCGCGTCCAGCAGCTGTCCGAAACCACCGACGGCTCGACCGCCGTCGACGGGATCGGTCTGACCCAGACCGTCGATCGAGTGGCCGCCTTCGGACCCGCCATCCTGGCCATTCGGTGGGCGATCACGATCACCTCCCTTGCTCTGGCCACCCAGCGCTACCTCGACGCGCCGGTGGCCACCGCGATCTGGGCGGGCATCCTGCTCGTCTACGCGATCGCGCGGACCGTCCGCCCCATCCGCTACACCGGGGACGTCCGCAGCCTGGTCCAGGTCTTGACCGAGGTGGCGGTCTACGTCGCCTGCCTCGCCACCACCGGCTTCTGGGACTCTCCGTTCATCCTCACGCTCCTCACGGCGGTGTCGCTGGCCGGGTTCGCCCGAGGCTTCGCCTTCGCCCTACGGATCAGCATCGTGTCGGCTCTGGCCGTGAGCCTGCCCTACATCCTCGAGTCCCCGGATCCATCGCGGATCATCCAGTCCGGGCAGTGGACGCTGGTCCTGCTCCTCGTCGCTCTCATCGCCGGCTATGGGCGGCGCATCTCCGGAGAGGCCGACCGCCAGCACGTCCTCGCCCTCGACCGCCTGGGCCGGCTGGCCGACGCCAACGCGCTGTTGTACAGCCTCCACCGGGTCACCCAGACCCTGCCCGCTTCACTCGATCTCGACGACGTCCTCCAGACCACATTCACCCGCCTCCGGGGGCTCCTCGATGTGGATACCGCCGTGATCCTCGCGCTCGACGAGACCGATGGCTATTGGAGCGTGCTGCGCCGAGAGGGCGGCCGACCGCTTCCCGCCCGACTGGAGTTCGACGACCTCCCGCTTCCGTTGCGGAGGGTCTTCAAGGAAGGCGGGGTGTTGTCGGCGCCAAACCTCGTGCGGTTCAACTGGCCGGGGTTGTCGCCCCGCTCGACGTCGGGCGTCTACTGCGTCCTCATCGCGAGAGGGTCGGTGATCGGCCTGCTCGCCGTCGAGCACGAGCGCGAGGACCACTTCACCGAGCGGGACGTCGAGCTCCTTCGGGGGTTCGTGGAACCCGTTGCTCTCGCCATCGACAACGCCCGCTGGTTCAGTCGCCTCCGCACCGTCGGCGCCGACGAGGAGCGGACCCGCATCGCTCGAGACCTGCATGATCGCATCGGACAGTCGCTCGCCTACCTGGCCTTCGAGCTCGACCGCATCGTGAGCGTCGAGGCCAAGGGTGACCATGTGGGCCCCGCCCTCGATCAGCTGCGCA
>Ga0105046_10004648_pt1 | contig 21815 bp, 13 predicted proteins | sample MAT03_FD_78385 | JGI IMG/M metagenome (GOLD analysis project Ga0105046, IMG submission 78385) | Freshwater microbial communities from Lake Fryxell liftoff mats and glacier meltwater in Antarctica - MAT-03 (megahit assembly) | ecosystem: Environmental > Aquatic > Freshwater > Ice > Liftoff...
CGATATGATTCGCGGTCGCTTTCTCTTCGTAAGAGACTTCAGGATTGGCATGAAGCCACTGGTAGGTCTTGACCAATCCCGTTAGATGCGTATCGACCCAGTCCTGGGGCTCGACAGCAAAGGCGGAAACGGCGGCCGAGACCGACAGGATAGTCGCTCGCGTGGCGACTCGAATTGAGGCAAGCTTTGATCTCATTTTTTTCACACAGCAGTGAAAGGCGGGGGAAATCCAGTTGTGACTCGATCGTACGGATTTTTCCGTGTCAAAGAACAGACGTTTTCGACATCGGGACTTTGCGGACTCCTCAGTACCGCTTTAAGAAACTTAGGGGATAAGACAGTAACCAACACCAGCAACTAAACTCGGATACAAAACCACGACGATCGCAAAACCGGATGCTAGCTTAATCTATTAGTCGGCAATGACGCAATATTTCTTCGCCGTTCGCCTTGTATCCGGTGTAGAAAGGCCCGAATTCCGCATATCCAGCGCTCGCTTCGTCAAATCTCATTTTGTAGACGATTTCTTTCAGATATTGAGGATTTCTCGCCCAAAGCGTGACCATCCATTCCCAATCGTCAAGCCCGACGCCCACGGTGATGACCTGACTAACGCGTCCGGCAAACGCAATTCCGCTACGCGCGTGTTCGGCCATCAGTTCTCGTCGACGCGAAAATGGCGTCGTAAACCAGTTCGCACCGACGACTCGACTCTTGTTCATCGGATAGAAACAAGCGGCTGGCCAATCGGGAAATTCAGGCGTCAATCGCTGGTGATTCATCATTGGCAGGCGCGCCGCATAGGACGTCACCTTCTGTTCAAGCTCGTCGCCCGAAGCTCCTTCGCGAGCCATGTTTTCACGGAATTGATCGGGCGAAGGAACGTATTCGCTAACTTCGCTCATCGAAACGAAAGACCATGTTGGTTCGATCGCGACGCCCAATGGCCCGGACATGATCTCCTGATGAATCGCGTCGATCTTAAGCGGATCCGGGTCCATCGACATGATTGCAAAATCGGCCTTGTGACCGCCGATGATGTATGCCTGAAGCCGCTCGGTTCGATCTCCTGATGCGGGATCCAGTGCAGCAAGGAACTGATCCATCCCATCGAGATCGGACAGCATTTCCCTCCGAAATCGATAGAAATAATGCCCGCAGTGCCAGCCCTCTTCCGGAATGACTGTTGCCGGTGGTGGAGCGGTTTGAGCGTGCGGAGGACGGGAAGCGTGTGCGTTCATGGGGCTGCCAAGGCGTAGGGAATCACTCCGCCCTATGTTAACAACAAATCATCAGCTCGTTAACGCCTTGGATCAACAATGGTCGATTCTCGCTATCGAAAAGTCCACTGTGAGAAGGTTTGCTGGTGCCCATTGTGGAACGACCAATGGCGATTTCGGCTCGCTCCGAAATGCCCATACGAATACGGCGCCTTCCAAACGGGGACTCGGTTGGCGTTCGGAATCGCGACCGGACGGGGCGTCTTATCGGCGTGCAAAAAGTGTGGTGCAACCTTATCGTGCAGCTTCTCATCAAATTTCACATGCTGCGGCTCTTCTGCTGGCGGTTCGTGCGAAGCGTTCCAAGCATCATCGTAGATGATCGTCTCTTCAATTGCATGTTTCGGGTGCTTCCTAGGTCGCGGTGCTTCGATCACCAAATGGGGAAGCGCCATGGTTGTCGGATTCTCCGCCGGAGCGTATTCGGGTGGAAGAAATTCTTCACCACGCGATGAAACCGTGAGAAATAAGGAGATGGCAGCAAAGCCACTTACCATACACAGTCGAGCCGTCACGTCGAACCTCGCGATTATTAATCTGTAGCGATAAAGCTGACTTTAAGCGGATCGACAGTTGCGTAATCTAACTTGAATGAAAGTGAAGCCCGAGTTAACTAGGCAACTTGGAGAATTCGGTCATCGATCACGCGGCCGTCCTTCATTTTCCATGACTTGTCGGCAACCGCGGCAATGGATTCATCGTGTGTGATCATCACGATTGTCAATCCATCATCGACATTCAACCCTCGGAGAAGCTTCAAAACTTCGAGCCCTGTTTCCGTATCAAGATTTCCAGTCGGTTCATCCGCGAGCAGCAGAGCCGGACGAGTCATCAGGGCTCGTGCGATTGCAGCGCGTTGCATTTCACCGCCACTCATTTCGCTCGGCTTGTGAGTCGCACGGTGAAGCAAGCCGACTCGATCCAGCATCGCTTCGGCTTGACGCCTTGCCTCTTTGCGGTTGCGAAAGTAGGCCCAAGTGCTCTGGCCGATCATGGCTGGCGCGAGCACATTCTCGAGTGCTGAAAGTTCGGGAAGCAGATGATAGAACTGAAAGATGATGCCAACGTCACGGTTTCGAAACGCATCCCGTTCCTTGCGACTGGCATTGTCGATACGGCTTCCACGAAACCAGATTTCGCCCCGGTCCGGCTGGTCTAGCGTTGCAAGCAAATGCATCAACGTGCTTTTGCCGCTACCGCTTCGTCCTACGAGCGCCGTGATATCTCCGGGTGTAATATCCAAGTCGACTCCACGAAGAACCGGTACTTCAACATGGTTTTTTTGATAACTCTTGAAGACTCCGCGTGCTTGCAATACCGGTTGATCGGACATTCGTCGTGGTCGAATCGAGTTCATGGAGAAAACAGAGGTTAATGGGTAGAGCGGTTTACTCGAAACGAAGCGAACGGACCGGGTGCATTCGAGCCGCGCGAAGCGATGGCAGAACACTGGCCATCGTTGCAATGGCGATTGAACCTGCAACTACCCAAGCGATGGTAAAAGGGTCAATGATTGTCGGTATCTTACTGAAGTAATAAACCGTTGGATCGAAGACCTCTTGGCCCGTGACGTCTTCTATCAAGGCGGCGATTGAGTTTATGTTTCGAATGAATACCAATCCCCCGATCATTCCAACGACGCTGCCGACGATTCCCAGCAAAACGCCGTAGCTGAGGAAGATGCTCATGATGCCTGCGCTGGACGCACCAAGCGCTTTGAGCGTACCGATGTCCCGCGTTTTTTCGACAACGATCATAAAGAATGTTGCCAAGATTCCAAAACCAGCGACGGCAATGATCAAGAACAGAAGGATGTTGAGAATGGTCGTTTCAAGCCGCACCGCTGCGAGTAACGGACCTTGCATATCACGCCAAGTTTGGATGTTTAACGCATACTGATCAGGAGGAAATCGCCTTCGTAAATCATCGCGTGCGACATTCAAGTTAGCACCCTCGACCAACTTCAACTGAATGGCAGTGACACTACGCACTCCCGAGATTGGATCGATCATTCCGCGAAACTCTTGCAATTTATCTAACCGCACAAACGCAAACGTACTGTCGTACTCGCTCATGCCTGATTCATAAAGATCGACGACCGTAAATTTTTGGTTGACGACCTTGGTATTGTCCGACGCGTTGGGAAACATCATCCGAACGTCATCGCCGGGTCGGCAGTAGTAGTGATCTTGCACTTTGCCCGCTTCATCGCGAAGTCTCGCGCTGCACGTGGAGATGCCAAGAACAATCCCAGGAAACTGCTCCGAAGCAGGGTCAAACGTCTTCGGACCATTCGCTCCTGCTTCGGCGAACATGCTTGTTGAAAAATCAACGGGCATCGATGGACCTTCGGATGCCGTGTCCGCTTTCAGAGTCTCGCCCCGGGCTCTTCGCAACATCGATTCCACTCGTTGACGCTCAAGTTCTAAGGCTTCGTCGTACGCGACGCGTTGGCGACGGTACCCCCAGCCGGATTCAGGGAAGCCTTCGCGGTCAGGCGCAAAACCGGTTTCCTTTAGCTGAAAATCAACCTGTTTTTGATTTGCGGGGTGCAAGAGAAAGCGACCAAACTGGCTCACCTTGTCATAGGTCTGCGGATCGATACCCACTAAGTTAACGTGACGAGTAATCAATTGACCATTGAACTCAATCCCCAGCATTCCAGGGACGTGAACGCTTACTGACGAGCCTTCAAGGCGATTGCCGAGGACTTTTCGGATCTCGGCAAGGTTCGCATCGGGATCCGGTAAACCGCCGCTCGCGTGGCACTCGATGAGAATGTCTGAAGCCAGTCCGTGAAGCCGTTCATGCATCTCAGCGGCGAAACCTGCCATCACACTGTTTACGATGATCAGCGTCGCGACTCCGAGGGTCACACTGACAATCGATGCAAGAGCGATGTATCGCGTTCGTAGGTATCTAAAACAGAGCAACCAGCGATACATAGCCGTTCCTTCGGCGGACGATTCATTTCGGAAGAGATTTCACGACGCAATTGCCGCAAACCTTCAACCACCAGCACACGCAACGCATAGCGTAGAGAATTGCCGTGGTTGCCGTAAAGATCGAGTGGCCCCGAATGGGACATTTGCAGTCATTCGAAGAAAACTCGATGTTCGCTATTTTTTGTCGACGGCGTTGGGCTCGGTCTCAGCCTGCAACGGTAGATCGAGTCTCTTTTCTTCCTTCTTGCTGAAGTCCACTTCGACGTTGCTGTTGATCTCCTCTTTGACCTTCCCTTCTCGAATATCATTTGCCAGCTTCAAGTGTTGCTCTGCGAGATCTTTCGAATTGAGTGCCTTGTAGGCCTTCGCAAGTCCATCGTGAATCTGTTCACGAAGTGACTTGGCGGGCAGGGCACGCTCGAAGCTTTGGACCGCGTCGAGGTACATTTCCTTCTTGAGGAGAATTTGGCCACGCGTCTCATAAAAATAGGGTTGGTCGGGGACCTGCTTGATAGCGGCATCGACCAGACGAAGCGAACGATCGAGCTCCGGTTCTGTCTTCGTTGCCAAGGCGACCGCAAGGTTATTAAGAACTGCGGGAACAGTCGGCAGTCCCTTTGCCGCAAGTTCAAGGTGCAGCGCAGCCTCATCAAGATCGTCACGCATCATCGCGGCGGTCCCACGGATGAAATGCGATAACTCCGGTGCAACTCCCTGAACAAGAATCTCTCGAAGTTCCGCAACCTTTGGATCCTTCTCATCGGTGCATTGCAGGGAAACCGTCATCAGGTCGTTCACAACGAGCGGATGATTCGGTGCAATTTCCACCGCCTTGCTTAGCAGTGTAAGCTGTCTCGCAAAACGCTCGGTCGGATTGGCGATGGCAGCTTGGTCTCGAGACCAGAGGACAAGGATTTCTGCCGTCCCGCTTAGGAGACGCTTATCATCAGAAAGCTTTGCCGTCTTGTTAAGGATGTTAATCGCATTTTCATACTGTTTTAGAAAAATCGAAAACTGAGCCCTAACAAGAGCCAAATTCACGTTTTCGGGCTCTTCCGCACCTTGCTTTGCGAGCATCTCGAGTCCGTTGCGAGCCATGTTGGTTGCCTGGCTCTCCCGGCCTGACTGGCGCAAGATCATCGCACCTTGCAGAGCACGAGCCGGTTGAACAGAAACCAGTTTATTGATTTCTCCCAATGCTTTTTCTTGGGCCCCGGTGAGTAACAAGTAATCGGCATAGATGGACGCAACCATTTTGTTATCCGGCTGTTCGTCAACAGCGATCTGCAAAAGGTTTCCGAACTCGGATTTCTTTTTCTCGTTCCATTTGTCCCACTGAATCGGAGAGTACTCTTTTTCTAGTAAAAACAATGCCGCGCGACCGTACTTCGCTTGCTTGGCCATTTTCGAAAGTGCATCGATCGCCTTTTCTTTTGAATCTTCGTTGAAGTCCAGCGCAATCGCCTGATATCGCAAATCAAGATCATCTGGTGACGCAATTGCAAGTCGCCTGGCAAGGAGTGCAGCCTCCGCATTGGTCCCCACTTGCACTGCGTTGCGAATTTGATCTTCGACCATTCCACGACGCCACTGAGAATCACTTGCGTAAGTCAGAACCACCGCCATAACAACGATCGCAACAGCGATGAAAGCAGGCGTTGCGCCACCAACAAGCGACATTGGCAGTGAGATAACCCAACTCCAAATGAATTGAGAAAAAGCTCGAAACCACTTTAACGGATTGATCCAATCGATGCCATTCATTTGATTCGCTTCGTGATGCTTTCAGAGTTCAAGTTTCGCGTTCACAATCTGCTCGGCAAGCAAGTCTCTCGCTTGAGCGAACGAGTCCGTTAATTGTACCATCGTTTCACCATTCAATTCCGCATCACTCTCGATCCACAAATGGATCATCGAGCAGTTTCCAGCATACGGCAAGCTAGTATCGATCGGATCTAGCAGCTGGCGGAACCGATCTGTCATTCCCTGAACAATGCCCGATGAACTAGGCAGTAAGATCGAACCATCTCCGGAGATACCCGACACAAAAAGGTAACCGTTAGCACCGTCACGGCGTTTCAACAGCGAGACTTGAATTCGTGTGCGATCTTTAGCCGCTTCACTCGGCTGCAAGAACTTGGTCTCATAAAGAATCCAGTCTCCTTTCGCGAAGGCCGGAACGAGGTCTAGCCAGCCCTGAAACGGTTGAGAAAAGACAAATTTACCCATCAAAGGTCCGTAGGTAAGTTTCCATTGGTCGGCATGGTTCCCAAGCTCAACGTCTTTTCTGTCGCGAGATCTTTCGACAAAGCGAATAGAAACTGGATCCGCGATACCATTGAGGCTGTCCTGCTCAGGATCAATTAACACGAGGCCCTCAGAATTAACCACTCGGGGTTTGATGAATGCATGTGCCGCAAGTGGAAAAAATGAGGCGAGTCCGAGGACCAAGGCACCGCTAGTTGCCAATCGCATTTGGCTCGGAAGCTTACTGCGGTCCGTGTAGACTGGTCCGGTCACTGTTTTTTGCGAATCGTCAAATCCATAGACGGTCGTCGGAGATGCTTTTCTGTCGCTGAACAGCCACTCCCACGCACTCGAAAACGGGTTTAGACCGCCCGACGGATCCATCCCCACCGGATGAAAAAGGATCTGCAACATTGCATCGATCGAGAGGGTCATCAGGATTGCAAAAAATACGATCGCTGCCCCCAAAATATAGGAAGACGTGCCTTCTGCCAGATCCATTTCTAGCCTTGAGGAACCATAGGCGATAAACGCGACGCGAATTGTATTGCAGAGAACCGTCAAAACGACCGACATCGCTAGGTAGGCTGGCACAAGGGAAAGTGGACGTTGTCTCCACGCCGCGATGACAAACGCAATCCCCGAAATGGCAAATACGGATAGGACACCTCCTGAAACTTCGGCTACCGAAATCTCGCTCGTTGCAAGTTCAATCAAATTTCCAATTGCGAGGTGCGGCACATAAAGAAGATCGAGCAAGTAGCTACTGACACGGGTTGTAAGCGAATGCAATCCACCAGTGAGTCTCAAATCCAACCCAATAGGCAATCGAACCATCAAGGCAATCGGAACGGCCAAGTACCCAAGTCGATGCGTCGACAGGAAGCTTATGGCAAAAAACAGAAAAGCCACAGACGCAAACCATGGGGTATTGGCCACACTTCCAACGAACAACACCAACATCGACAATCCGAGCAGAGATAGCTGTAGTTTTCCGCTCGGAAAAACCAGCGGGGGCGTCAACCTAGCCCATACCAAATAGCCGACCAATAAAACAACAACGGGCACGTAGTAATACGGCTCATTGCCCCCGATCGACACTAGGTACATCAGAAGCAATGGGATCTGGATACCAAGCGAACACAACCAGAAAACCGCCGGTCCAGAAAGATTTCGATTCACAGCAGAAAACACTTTAAAATCATTCTCAAATGGTTTGCGATCGAGTCATCAATAAGTCTAGGCGCAACGACCTGGTCACACGGAAGCCTCTGCATCCATGGGCTCTTTTGACTTAGTCTTCGGGGAAACCACGAATTCACCTGACTTTCTCCCCCCAGCATTTGTCACTGCGATAGGGGCGCTGTAGCTCGAGTAACTTCGTTCATAGTATGCCGAAGACTGATAGCTTTGATAACCCGTTGATGCCGTATTGTGATCAACACGATTAACCACACATCCAAATATCGGCGTTCCCGTCGCGCGTAGCATTGCGACAGCTTCCTTGGTTTGAGGACGACAACCGCGACGCACTCGGAAGGTAAACACGATTCCGTCCGCTGCACTGGCAACAATCGCAGGATCAGTAACGACCAATAACGGTGGGGTGTCGACGATCACAAAATCATAACGCTCCCGTAGCCATAGCAGGAAATCGGTAAACTGATTCATGCTAAGAGCTTCTGCCGGATTGGCGGGGATTGGGCCACAAGGAACGATTGATAGGTTATCGATTACCGTTGCATGAACTACCTGCGTCGGATCGCAACCACCATCAATCAAATCGGACAAGCCGAGCCGATTTTCCATCGCGAAGGAGGCTGTTAGCTGCGGGCGACGCATGTCCGCATCGACGACAATCACCGACTTTCCACTTCTTGCAATGGAGATTGCGAGGTTCGCGGCAAGCGTACTCTTCCCATCTTCCGGCAGTGGGCTTGTGACTTGAATGATCTTCGCTTCGATCGCGTTTGCATCAAAGAAAACCGATGTCCGAAGACGACGAATGGCTTCCGCCGTTGCGGATCGAGGTCTATGAATCGACGACAAACCTGGGTCGATGCCTTGATAGATATACGACTCACCCTTGTTCGCCTTGGGAAGCTTGTGATTGTCCGTCGGTACATGCGATAGAACTCGCAGTCCAAGGGTTGTCGCAATTTCGTCTGAAGACCGATACGTCTTCGATTGGCTTTCCAGTAGGTAAACCAAGCCCATCCCCAGCAAACCGCCTAAAAGCGTGCCTAATACCAAGAACTTAGCAAGGATCGGCGACTCAAGCGAAGGTGCGGAAGGCGAGTTTAACTGACTAACGTGAATCGCAGCGTCTTGGTCCGACAGATTCACCTTCGTCATTTGTTCCTCGACACCATCAAACAGCTTCTGCGAGCGATCGATCCGTCGCAGATACATCGCGTTCTCACTCTCCGCTCGAGCCAACTTGGTCGCTTGCTCGGAAAGGTCCGAGATCTGTTTATCAAGAACGCCAATCTGGGAATCAAAAACCGCACGGCGAGTTTCTAGGGCACGTACAAATCCGCTTACGGCTAGTTCAGCCCTTTGGCGGCGGACCTTCATCATGTCGTCGGAAGGAGATTCGATCTCGCGACGCAATTCAGTCAGTCGCTGCGTTTCTTGGGTCGTAAGCTCATTCAACTTCTCTCTTGTTGCCGCGATCTGCTGATCGAATTGCCGAACCGATGGATGGCCAGCACCAAATTGCGAGGCAAATTGCTGGCGCTCGACTTCCAGTGGTAGGAGAGTGCGTTCGACGGTTAATCTCGCCAATGACAAGTCTTCGTCGCGCGTCGCATTTTTGTTCGAAGGCAGTTCCCCTTCGGCTTCAAGAAGTTGTCGTACCGCAAACAGCTCCTCGCCAAGAAGTTGCTGAATGACTTCCATGACAAGCAGCGGATCTTGAGTTGCCTGAATCGTACTAGTGATTGCCGCAAGTTTAGTCGTCAAGTCACGCTGTTCGTCTTCAAGGGACAACCGACGAGTTTGCAAAGCGAGTTGCTTTTCTCGATACGGATTGATCATCACCCCGTTCTGATCCCAACTCAAATCCGAATTTTCTCGAAACAGACGGTACTCGGACTCCAGCGTGTTCAATTCCGGAAGCAGCTTATCCTTCGCCGTTGTGATCAACTTCTTCAGTTCTGCGATCGACGTCTCACTTTTTTCCGCAAAGAAATTTTGCAGACCATCGCTTAACGCGGTCACCGCATTGACCGCGAACTGCGGATCCTCGTCATCAAAATGAAGGAAAAAAGCAATGGCACGCTCTGAGCGATTCTTTTGCATTGCATCCTCAAACTCCACTCCGTCGGAAAGAATGTATCGCAGCTCATTCAGGTCTTTTTCCGCCGCCACATCCGCTAACAACGGATGCCGTGCGGCGTAATCAAGAACTTGTTCGCTTCTGAGCTGCATCAACAGCAACTCGGACGGCGGAACGGCACTAACTGCGTTCGATGCGTCCGCGTCCGGAACCCAAGGTTGCTCACTTTCAACGACCATTCTTGCCGTGGAACGATAAACGTTTGGCATGGTCGTAAAAATCGCACCACCTAGAGCGAGACCGAGCAGCGCGGGTAGCAATAGGGCAAAGCGATATCGCCAAAGAGCCGAGGCCCAATTGATCTCTGCCTGATCTACCTCGGCAACCGGATCGTTTCCTCGATAGTCGGTTCCACGATAGTCTGTGCCACGGTAGTCGCCGCGATAGCCGGAGTTAGCAGGCGTAAATTCGGAGCGGGGCGATTGATTCTTGCCGTTGTTTTTCGAACCGGCCCTTGAAACGCCGTTTCGGTTCGCGTTGCGCCTCGCTTGTAGCTCGTCGCGAGCATTGCTGACAGTCGGCACAATCTCGATTGATTCCTGAGGACCGTTCAGTGGCGATTGATCGAGATCTGGATCACGAGAAGTCATTGATTCAAGTCCGAATAGTGATTGCATTGGGGCAGTACGAAACAGGTCGGGACAAACCGTCCGCTCGAAAACTGGACCGCTAGTAGGCAATCACTGTATCTGTAAAGCGTGCAATCTTCTAGCAAAACAGCCGAACGTTCCCGAACAAAGTCTCCAGTCTGGCCGTTCATTCAGCCAAACTGGAAAAATCCGAACCGGTTGGCAGCGGAACAGAGACACCACAAACCCGCCCAAGTTCCCCGCCAAAGGCCAAAAAGAAGCGCGTTCAGCTTTACCCGAGTTTGCGATTAAATGAGGGCCTCGGTGACTTTGGAAATCGGATTACCAACAGGCAAATGCGGCGTTTTTCCACGGTAGAGAGATTGTGCTGCGAATCATTCCGAATCAACGACCACGGTTGATGCCTGCCGACGCTCATCCATTTGGTTCTGCCCAGCAGAAACTGCCTCCTGTTGCCGACCAATTTCTTGACCCTGCTTTTGGCCCGATGCAAACTCGGAGTATCGTCGCTTGTAATACGACGCGGCCTGATAACTCTGGTAGCCCGTCGCAGCGGTGTTGTGATCGACCCGATTGACCACGCAGCCGAAAATCGGCGTACCAGTCGCTCGAAGCATTGATACCGCTTCTTTGGTTTGGGGTCGGCAACCGCGGCGAACCCGGAACGTGAAGACAATGCCGTCGGCGGCACTCGCAACGATCGCAGGGTCCGTAACAACCAAAAGTGGCGGCGTGTCAACGATCACAAAGTCGTATCGATCACGCAGCCAAGCAAGGAACTCGGTGAATTGGCCCATGCTGAGCGCTTCCGCCGGATTCGTCGGGACGGGACCACATGGAACAAGCGATAGATGTGCGACAAGTGTTGAATGGACAACTTGCGTTGGATCGCAGCTTCCATTGATGAGGTCCGAAAGTCCAAGTCGATTTTCCATCGCGAAAGAGGCGGTCAATTGAGGACGACGCATGTCCGCGTCGACCATGACAACCGACTTACCACTGCGAGCGATCGAGACAGCCAAGTTTGCTGCCAGAGTACTCTTGCCGTCTTCCGGTAGCGGGCTGGTTACCTGAATGACCTTTGCATTGGCGGCCGCCGCATCGAAGAACACCGAAGTGCGCAAACGTCGGATAGCCTCTGAGGTCGCTGAGCGGGGACGGTGAACCGATGATAGGCCTGGATCGATTCCTTGATACATGTACGTCTCGCCCTTGACCGGTTTGGGTAGTTTGTGATTGTCGGTCGGAACGTGCGAGAGGACTCTCAGGCCAAGGGCCGTCGAAATTTCGTCGGACGAGCGGTAGGTTTTGGATTGACTTTCGAGCAGATAAACTAGACCCAATCCAGCCAATCCACCGAGTAGAGTTCCCAAAGCGAGATACTTGGCAAGAATGGGCGCGACAAGTTCCGGGGTTGACGGAGCATTCAATTCGCTCACATGGATTGCCGCATCCTGATCTGATAAGTTGACTCTTGTCATCTGCTCTTCAACAGTATCGAAAAGCTTCTGAGAGCGATCGATCTTTCGAAGATACATGGCGTTCTCGCTTTCAGCCCTGGCAAGCTTCGTTGCAAGTCCCGATAAGTCGCCAATCTGCTTATCGAGAGTCTGCATTTGTGAATCCAGTACCGACCGGCGGGTTTCCAGTGCACGGACAAAACCGGCAACAGCCGTTTGGGCACGCTCACGTTTCAACTGCATCGCCTCGCTAGAAGGCGACTCGCTCTCTCGGCGCAGCTCGGTAAACCGTTTGGTTTCCTGGACAGTCACGTCGTTTAGCTTCTCCCGCATCGCGGTAATCCTTTGGTCAAACTCACGCACCGAAGGATGCTCAGCTCCAAATTGAGATGCGAACTGCTGACGTTCGACTTCCATTGGCAAAAGTTCTCGCTCAATCGTTAACCTTCCAAGAGACAAGTCTTCGTCTCGCGTCGCATTCCTCTCGGTCGGGACGAAATCCTCTGAATCCAAAAGCTGGCGAACCGCATACAACTGTTCCCCTAACAATTGCTGGACGACTTCCATAACCAACAGCGGGTCCTGAGAGGCTTCGATGGTATTCGTGATCGCGGCCAATTTGGTGTAGAGGTCTCGATGCTCGTCTTCCAACGCTAAACGACGGGTCTGCAATGCGAGTTGCTTCTCTCGAAATGGATTGATCATGATTCCATTCTGGTCCCAGGACAGCTCCGAATTCTCTCGGAAAAGACGGTACTCCGCCTCCAACGCGTTCAACTCGGGAAGCAGTTTGTCTTTCGCCGTCGTGATCAATTTTTTCAGTTCAGCGACCGAAGTCTCATTCTTTTCAGCAAAGAAATTTTGCAGGCCAGCACTCAATGCGGTGACGGCATTCACCGCAAACTGGGGATCTTCGTCGTCGAAATGGAGAAAGAATGCGATTGCACGATCCGATCGGCTTTTTTGCATCGCATCCTCGAATTCGACATTGTCCGCAAGCAGAAAACGAAGTTCGTTGATATCGATTTTTCCCGATGTATCGGCCAAAAGCGGATGATTAGCTGCGAAATCAAGTACCTTTTCGCTTCTCAATTGCATCAGCAACAGTTCGGATGGCGGCACCAAGCTTTCAGAGCCTGCGGCATCGGAATCGGGTACCCAAGGCTTCTCGCTTTCCACGACCATCCTGGCGGTCGAACGGTAAACATTCGGACGGGTCGTGTAGATCGCGCCGCCCAACGCCAATCCAAGCAACGCTGGAAGAATCAAAGCAAAGCGATAGCGCCAAATCGCCGACGCCCAATTGATTTCACCTTCGCTACCATCGGATACCGGGTCGTTGCCACGATAATCTGCCCCTCGATAGTCCAACGAACGGTAATCACGATAGTCTCCTCGGTAACCCGGTACAGACGGAGAAAACTCCCGCCTCGCGGGTTGGTAACGTGAGCCATTTCTTGAGCCCCTGGCAGGCGGATTATTCGCCCCAGCTACCCCGCTTCGCGGATTGGGCCTCTGTGGACCTCCTGAAGCTTTGTTGGAACCCTCCGAGTCGTAGGCAGCATTGCCGGAAAGGGATTCGGCGGTGCCGTTAACATTTAGATCAGGATCGCGGGGATTCATTGAATGAAGTCCGAAAAGAGTTTTCGCCTCGGGGGTTGCGGTTTTGTCCCCTGGCTCAGTGTATCCCCGCATCGGAAATCGATCTAGTCAAAGTGCAGCGACGGCGACGAGAACGCTGCTACAGCGACACAAGGGAAAACACGCCCCCGAAGCTCAACCTAGAGGCCGCTGGTTCGGTTTTTTGACGGTTTGCAACTCGATCTAGAGCAATGCCGGCGACTAAAAGAAATCGCTAACGTTTTCGCGTCTCGATCAATTGGTCGAGCTCAATGCGAAGTTTTGGCAAAATTTCGTCATAGGGGAATGCGCCAACCGCTTCGGTTCCACGCTTTAAATTGACGCGTGTTGGCCCGCACCAAAGTCCAAGGTCGGCGTCGTCAGTTTCGCCGGGCCCGTTTACACGACAGCCCATCACAGCAATCGTTAAGTCATATTGCTTCGCGTAGTGCGTCATTTCCTTAACGCTCTCTGCCAATTCAATAAACGCTTCGTTTTCCACACGTGAGCAACTTGGGCAACTGATAATATTTAGTCCACTTTCGTTGATCCGCACCACCGAGCGGACTCGCCCATCGTAAATATCTTGGATGATTTGCTTTCCGGCAACAATCTCTTCGGGTTTGCGAGCGTTGGAGACGGTCAGCGAAACCCTGACCGTGTCGCCAATTCCAGTCCCAATCAATTGCTCAAAGGCGACCCGTGTTTTGATGATTCCGTCCGGAGGCATCCCCGCTTCGGTCACGCCAAGGTGGAGTGGGATATCGGGACGAAGCGCCGCAAATCGCCGATTGACGTCAATCACCTTACGCGGATCGCTATCCTTGAGAGACACTGCAAATCTCGTAAAGCCCAATGATTCAACATATTCGCAGTGCTCAATCGCACTTTCGAGCATGGGTGTGATCGAATCGGCCGGATCATACTTTTCTTTTTTTGCGGGATCGACACTTCCGCAGTTCACGCCAATGCGCACGGCACAATCGTGATCCATCGCTTGCTGGATGATGAATCGGACCTTCTCCTGCCACGGCCGATCTTTTTGATGGTGGTACAGGTGCCCGGGGTTGTACCGAATCTTGTTGACGTGGGGGGCGACTAGTTCGGCAAGCCGAAAATTCTCTTGCAGATCAACGGCGAGGTTGGCAGTCGTCCCTCGTCGAATCTCACCCAGGGCTTCGGCGTCTTTATCGCTGTCTACAGCAATTCGCACGACGCCTGCGCCTGCCTGTCGTAACGCTTCCGCTTGGGCGACAGTGGCATCAATGTTTTGAGTCTTCGTGGCCGTCATGCTTTGAACGGCGATCGGGTTTCCATCACCGATAATGATGGAACCGATACGAACAGGACGTGTTGGGTTTCGCTGAATCGCCATGTATAAACAAAAATCAGGAAATCGGTTGTTGATGCGAACTGTTAACCATTGTAGCTAACTGTCCATCATTAGTTGAGCAGCACCGACGCGTTTTGGGCCACCAGGGGTTGCATTTGCCGATAACCTTCATAAAGCGACTCGGTTCGACCTGGGGACAGTCCTCGCTGTGTGACTTCATTCAGCATTGTGGTCAGCTGTTGCCAAAGCTCCACTATTTTTCGGGTAAGCCGCTTGGCTTCCCCGATGTCGGTTCGATTCTCAACCGCGCGATGCAACTCTCGCGACGTTTCAAAAAGATCATTGCTGACTCTCGAAAACGAATCGCGATACGCGACTGGATTCAAATATCGCTTGTAACGCTGGACGTCATTGTTGAAATCGTCGGTCGCAACTTCAAGCGACGCGACGGCGTTAAGGAGTTGCGACTGATCTTGCCAGGAACCGGCGTTCAGCAAGTCTCTTACTTCGTTGAAAAGCGTATCGACCTGGACAAGAAAAAGCTGCAAACCACTCCGAGGATCGACGGCTCGCATGGAGCGCAGGCCGGACACCCAGAGACTGTCCATCCCCGTAAAAATTGCCCCCGCAGTCGTCGATGCACCACTTCGGGCGATTTCTTCTTCTAAACGCTGGCTTCGATCAACCAATAAGCGAACCGTTTCGGCAAATCGCATTTGGTCAGCGGGCAGACGGTTCGTTCCCCATCGATTGAGTTCTTGCTGCAACCCAAGAAGCGATGCGGTTAGCCGGCGACCAGCAGATTGCGATTGTCCTCGATCCGATGCCGCAGGAATGCGAAGCGAAGCATAGACTTCGTCTCCTTGGCGGCGAATCGAGTCGAGACGTTGGTTAATATGCGCGTCATTGAGTTGATAGAGGCGTACCGCATATTCACGCCATAGACGCACGAACTCGGTATAGCTTGCAATCACATCGTTGTAGTCGGCTCGATCAATCTTATATGACTCTTGTCGAAGCCGCTCGCGAAGAATTCTGCCGTCACGCAGCAATGTATCTGCTTGACCGAAAGCGTTGGGAGCAAGGCGAACGTCATCAAACATCGCGTCCATGTAAGTCAGCGTGACGATCATCAAGTCTCTCAGCCGAACGCGATCAATCGGCGGTGTGATTCCAAGCTGACGATCATTCACACGGATCGTTTCATCAATCGAATCCATTAACGCAGAGACGCGTGGATCGAGCGAACCGCCTAAGCGAAGTCGATACGAGACATCGCGCCAACGAAGGTCTAGCTGTTGGTAGGAAGGCAAAAGCGATGGAAGAGGCTCCCCTGTTCGGGCGCGGTTATAAAGGGAATTCGCCTCGGCATCGACCCGATAGACATCTCCAATTACCTCGCGAGCAGATGGCGCTGACGCAGAAAAACGTTGTAGCTCCGGAATCAGGCGACTGACATTGTCGCGAACCGATAAGAGTGAATTTTGGAACCAGCTGGTCGACGACGTGTCATTGGGCCGTACGGTGACGCTCGCCGGCGCCTTGGGTGCGTACGCAGAGGGCTGCGCCGGAATCACGACTTGTCCGGCCGGAGAGATCGCTCGGGGAACGGGCTCGACCCTTGCGGTCGGGTTCGTTTGCCAGCGAAATGCGTCGTTGCGAGCCTGCTGAGACTGCGACTCGACCATCGTGCGATAGATCCCTTCAATCGCAGGACCGTTTTGAGCGAAGACCTGCTCCGCCTGCGGCGACATCCATTGTAAGACGACAAAAAAAAACACCCAGACAAACTGCCAGGTAAAAAACCGAGCAAACGATCCCTGAAAACTCGTCACGATCGAACCCTTTCACTGATGCAAACTCCGTTCAGCTTCTCCACCTGCCGCAGTATAGCGGTTGTCAGCGTTTCTGAACCTACCAATATCCCGTGATTCGTGATGGCGCATTGAACTTGCGGTGATTGTTGGTTCGTCGCTAACCTGCGACTTCGGTGCCTGCCGTAGAGAATCGCGAACGGAATGATTTCTGGATTTTACGCATGGAAGCGTTGCAACGAAAAAACGAGGGATTGATGCACTCGGTAACTCATTCGGCAGGATGGATCGCCGTTGCCATCGTGATCGTGATCACCGGTTGCAAAGTTGGGAATCCGATGGACCGGACGGTACAGATCACTCAAGAACCGACGCTCGACCCGACAGAGGTTCCATCGCCTCGCACTCGTTTGGCGGGCAATACTTTCGATCGGTCCACCGAGCCGAACGCGTTAACGTCGCCAGCGAAGGACTCGCCTCATGAGTCGCCGACAACGAGAAACAGAGTTGTGAAGCCTGCGGTTGCTCGGAAGGCCCCGGCATCGCCGACCGGAAATCAAGCAACCTCAGATCTGGACACTGAACGTTCCGGTATCAGACAAGTCTCTAACGAGTCCCCTGTCGAAGTCTCCATGAAAAGCGTTCCGGACGAGTATGCGAACGTTCTCGAAGCCTTTCGTGACAGCTCACCAGAAGTCCAACAGCAGGCAATTCGACAGTTGATTGCGGTTTCCGGACGCCATGCGCCGACCACCGATTCACCCCATGGGATCGCGGACGCAGTTCGTTCGTCGATGTCTCAACTACCTATTCTTCCTGAATACGTCCCCGAAGCGGAAACTTTACCGCTTCGCTTGGCGGCCGGTGGGACAGCATCTCCGGAGCCCGGCCCCGTCGCCAAGGCAGTTGCTGAGGATGTTGGTGATGCTAAGTTGCCAACGGTTCGACAGGCCAAAAGCACCGTTAACCTTACCGGCAATAAAGTAGCGCTGAATGAAATCCACAAGATTGCCAATGATGCGATTTCCAACGCTCCGCTGCCAACCGGTTCGCGAGGCGATTTGTCTTCCGCAACCCCGCAAGAAATCTACCAAGAACTTTCTGGTCGCCTTGCCAAACCGATCGCAGGTGAATCCGACGCTGATCGTTACCGACGGCAAATCATCGCGAGACACTTGATGCTGTTCTCGGGAAACCCAGACGGTGCAGTTGAAGCATTCGATGGGATGACCGAAAATGAACAGGAATTCCTTCGCCACTATCTGCTCGGCGTTTGGTCAATGGTCGACACCAGCGGACATCCGGTTGCCGCTCGACGATGGGCTGCTGCACTTCCAGAACTCCGACTCGCAACTCAAAAACTGTCCAGTGCGACCGAGTCCCTTGATCTTCATGCCCTCGCTTTCTGTAGCGAAATCCAAAGCTTTGGCCAAGTCACCAAGTTTGAAACAAACCGTTTCACTGCGGGACAGAAAGTGATTTTGTACTGCGAGATCGATAACTTCCTTGCCCAGAGTACCTCGGACGGTTTCGAAACGCACCTACAAGGTAGCTATGAAGTCTTCGATTCCAAGGGGCAGAAAGTTGCTGGACAAGTATTGCCCGCAGACAAACAGGTTTGCGCGAACTATCTCCGAGATTACTTCATCGCGTACCAGATGAGCCTGCCAGCGGGGCTTGCTCCCGGGGAATATCGCTTGGAGTTGACGATGGAGTGCCTCAAGGGCCAGAAGTACGGACAATTAAGCTTACCGCTTCAAATCGTCACCGGGCCTGGCAAGTAAACATAGGAAACTTGCCTGCCGGGCGTCGTTAGATTGCTTCGCCGCCGCGTTCGCCCGTTCGAATTCGAATACAGTCGTCCATCGGCAACACGAAAATCTTTCCGTCCCCGATTTCGCCTGTCTCCCCAGTGCGTCCGCCCTCGAGAATGGCGTCGATGGTTGGTTGAACAAAAGGTTCATTGACCGCAATTTGCAATTGAACTTTGCGCAGCAGATTCACGCTAAATTCGTGGCCTCGATAAACACCGGTCTGGCCTTTCTGCCTCCCAAAGCCTTGGCAATCCATGACGGTCAAGCGAAAAACCTCGACCTTCGTCAATGCCTCTTTGACGGCCTCGAGCTTGTTGGGCTGGATGATTGCGATAATCAGCTTCACGGTGGCATTTGCCGCGTCGAGCGGCCCTTCGAATCTGGCGGGTGCAGGTGATGAGTTCGCCTAGAGCATAGTCGTTGTGGTACGGGACTAAAACTCCTGTGCAGTTGAATGCTTTGGCGACTGACTTGGCTATCCATTTTGAAAGGGAACCCCGACCCATGGCGAGTGAGGCGGACACTCGCCACGGGCCATTGGGGATCCTTCTGGCCCAGGCAAGAGCCGAGAAGATCACATATAGCCTGACGCAAGCTTTCCGGTTCAGAAAACCAGCTTGTCTCGCGTTAAAACTTTCGTACCTTTCCGCCGTGTGCTTCGCCACCAAAGACTTGCGTCCTCGGTGGCGAAGCGGCGGTGGGTAGCCGGTCAGCGCCGACCCATTTCAGGGCCGACGCTATCGAATCAATAACCTCAATGAATCGCGCCGCCCGCGATTGCATCGGATGGGTATGCGTGCATACCGTGCTCCGACACGTCCAAACCTGCTTGTTCATCTTCAGCGGAGACTCGCAACAGACCAACCATCTTGAGTACGAAAAACAGGCCCAACATCGTCACAAACGCCCAGGCAGCGATAATAACCGTGCCATAAGCTTGAACTCCGATAAAAGCTCCACGGGTCAATTCAACGCCGTCAACTTCAGGCAGAGTACCGAAAATACCTGTGGCGATCCCGCCCCAGACACCACAAAGACCGTGAACGGGAAACGCTCCGACCGGATCATCGATCTTCAGCTTATCGAGCATGATCGTTCCAAGCACCACAATCACACCGGCAACACCACCAATGATGAGTGCCGAAACCTGGTCAACACGATCGCAGTTCGCAGTGATGCCAACCAAACCTGCCAACGCACCGTTCAATGCCATTGTCAAATCAGGCTTGCCGAACAAAACCCAAGCAGTCAGCAGTCCGACAACGCAACCCGACGCTCCACCAAGAGTGGTTGTCAAAGCGATGTAAGTCGTTGCTTCGGCATTTTCCCAGCCGAAGTAGGTCAATTGGCTACCAGGATTGAAGCCGTACCAACCTACCCACAGGATGAAGACGCCCAATGCAGCGAAAGTGATGTTATGACCAGGAATCGGTATGCTTTTTCCGTCTGCGGTGAACCGTCCGAGACGAGGCCCGAGGAGTATCGCCCCCGCCAAACCAGCGAAACCACCGACGGCGTGTACAACAACCGAACCTGCGAAGTCGGCAAAGCCGGCGTCCGCGAGGAATCCACCACCCCACTTCCATGCACCACTGATCGGATAAATCAACCCCGTGATGAAAGCACTGTAAATCAAATAGCCACCGAATTGCATACGTCCGGCGACCGCTCCCGAAACAATCGTCGCTGCGGTTGCGGCGAAAGCGACTTGGAATACAAAGTCAGCACTGTTGCCCCAGCCAACACCGATGTTTGGTGCATCGTTATCACGAGTCACCATCGAGCCGCTGAAGCCTAAATACTCGCCGCCCAGATCAAACCAAGCGTCGCCGGGATACATGATCCCGTAGCCAACCATCAAGTACAACAAAACGCCAACCGCCAAGTCCAAGACGTTTTTCGCGAGGATGTTGACGGTGTTCTTGGCCGAATTTAATCCAACTTCGACCATGGCGAAGCCAGCTTGCATGAAGATGACAAGCACCGCACACAGAAACATGAAGAGCGTGTTAATCGTGTAGGACAGATTGTCCTCAGGACTCACGGTGACAGCTTCTGCTGCCGGTTCTGCTGCTGCTTCAGCCGCAGGAGCGGCATCGGCACTGTCACTCGCATCGGCTACGTCTGCGGCCGCCGTTGCCGCTGGTGCATCATCCTGAGCGGACGCGACTGACGCGAGTGACAAGCCAACCCCCAACATCCCCACAAGGAATACTGCACAGAGGGGAAACCCTCGAAACCAACTGTTCATAGAAATTTACGCCTATCCAGAAAGGGTCGAAACCATTGCCGCCAGCCGTTCAACACTCTTGTCAAATCCACTACTGACGACCTCGCGAACGTCGGTCTCGCACGCTTCAACTCCTGCCCGGGCCAATTAGCGATTCGATCTAGAGTTGAAAATCCAAGGTGACGCTCGCTGTGAAGGTCAGCAATAGCAAGATGCAGACCGCGGCCGAGAACCGGCATCGATGATCGAGAGCTAAGTGCAACCGAGAAAAGCACTTAAATAAATTGTAAATTTTACAATTGGGTCTTGTAAGGCAAGCAAACGCTACTGACATGCCTAAGACGGAGGCAGGCCCCTAGGCCTCGTGCCCGAGATGCAAGCAAATAAAAAACCGCGTTCCGATTCAATCGAAACGCGGTTTGCGTTGGCTGCTTGCCTGGTGATTTTTTTGAAACTTGCTGACGACTGTCGCCATCGGCAAATAACCGTCTCGTCAGCTCCGCTGACGAGACACAACGGAGATGACGAGCTAGAACGTCAAGATCGCGTCCATACCGAAAATCGTCTTGCTTGTTGCGTTTCCTTCGTTGATTCCGACGTTGTCCGGATCCCAAATCGTTCGAACTTCAGGACGAACCATGAAGTTCGAGGTCAACTTGTAATTGACGCCGTAGGTCTGGTTGTAGGTGTTGTTCGCACCCACCAACGTCGGCTCGATGGAGTCGAAGCTGAAGTATTCAGCTCGGCTACCGACCGATACGCAATCGCTTACTTGATAGATGAAGTAAACGTTCAAACCATGCGTGCGGCGAACGAGAGCCGAGTTTTCGTTTTGCGTATCCAGATAGTCATACTGGATCAAGTTCGTCAATTTGTCCGTCAGTGCGGTCGTCAGGATGAAGCTATGGATGCTGCCACGCTCAAGCGGCGCCGCGCCCTTACCGGTGTCTGCAAAGCGTCCGATGACGGTTGCGTACAACAAGCTTACGTCTTCATTAATTTGACGCTTTACACCGCCGATGAATGCATCGCCGTTATCTTCGAAGCCGCTGTCCCAACCCATGACATAACCACCGTAAAGTGTGGTGCTGTCGTCAAGGGTGTGAGTCGCCAGCGCACCGGTGTGAGTAAACGGTTCAGCG